>Ga0210407_10000267_pt1 | contig 62736 bp, 59 predicted proteins | sample IncBWC27MmetaG_FD_150860 | JGI IMG/M metagenome (GOLD analysis project Ga0210407, IMG submission 150860) | Forest soil microbial communities from Barre Woods Harvard Forest LTER site, Petersham, Massachusetts, United States - Inc-BW-C-27-M | ecosystem: Environmental > Terrestrial > Soil >...
AACACCTGGGCACAGACGGGACGTATTCTGCTATTTTGTCTACCGTGGTCTGCCTGGCTCGCGTGATTGCCGTCGATGCGCCATCGATGACGCAGAATACTTGGAAAACATCCCGTCTGTCCCCGGGGCTTCCCACTCGTCTCTCCTTGACTCTTACTTATCATGGATGTCCCCCGGGTTTCCCGCGTGCTTCAGTTTCGTCAAAATCCCCGCGAAAATCGTTATTTTGACGGGCGTGACCTCCACATCACCTTCTGAATCCTGGTATCTGTCGAGATGTAGCCTTATATGCTTCTTCCCAACCATCACACCTTTTTCTTGGGTTGTCGTGCCCCAGTCTGAGTTGTTTACCCAGACATTCGCCCCAGTCGGTTTACTCTCTACACGCAACACTCCATAGTGCGTCTGAGCATAGTTTTGGAAGGAGTCAGCGGTAAAGTACTTATCCGTCACGGCCAAATCCTTCCATGACATGAGTTCGATTTCGTAAATTGCCTTGTCGTTAAAGCCTGCAGCTTCAAACTTCGTGCGCATTTGCCGGTCTGAAGCCTGGACGATTTTGGTGTGTCGTGCCAGCAGATCCCGATCTGTAACGTTGCCGCTCGCAGACACTTCCTCGGCCATGTTCTTGAAATTGTCATCAGACTGCCAAAGCGCCTTTTGTCCAGATGCCTTCCGGTCGCTCGTTTGGCTGGATTGAGTATCCTGCGGTGAGCTAAAGAGGCACAGACAGAGTATGGCAATTACCTTACACATTTTATTTGCCCTCCGGAGCGGAACCGCGAAACAGTGACAGGCTGAAAACCGTTATGGCACTTGCGCCTAACGCCATATAGAAAAGTTTGCCAACCCGTGAAAGCTCAGTTTTTATCCATGGATCAGAGGGATCCGCCAATTTATTCAATTTGAAAAAATCCAGCGACATATCCGTCAGCGTATCTCGATAGCTCTGATACCCCATGAAGAAAAAGACAAATAGTACGCAGGTCAGCGCGAAACAACCCATTTCCCATCCGTCCCCAGTTCTCATCTTCGTGTCTTTGCCAGCGACGGCGACAGTCCACAATCCGCCGAGAACGAGTAACCCGATTTGAAAAAACTGATCAGAGTCACTCCTGGCTGCCTGATATATCGTGAGCGCTTCGCTAGAAAGCTTCAACAAGTCAATTTTTTGGGGAGGTGTAGTTGGATGAAAGGTGAGGCACAGCGACCAAATGAATATTCCGGTGACAACGACCAAAGAGGCGACACGAAACTTACGCATAGTACAGCTTCCTTCTGATCTTTGGGGAAGTATTGTAGCAAACCTTCCCGCCGGATACTCCGGGTTCTTCTTCTTTGCCGAGAGGCTGGCCTGGGTTTTTTCAGTTTCGGAGCAAAGGGTGGCGAACATCCGACCCTTGGAACGGATTTTTGGCCGGGTACCCCGCACTTTCCGGCCTTTTTGTTCGCACCCACGGTGAGGAAGGTGCTATCAAGTAGAAAGAAACCCGAGGGGCACCCGGCCCTTCGCCAACACCAGGCGAAAGGGAGGCCACCCCGCCACCTATCCCTGTACAATATGCTCTTGAAAGGCGGGTTAAGGAATGCTAGCTGATGCCGGCCTGATGCGGGCGGTGGCCGGAATTAAACAACGCTCGGAAAAGCAACCGGACATTGCCAAGCTTGTTGAGTCGTTTGTCGACGTCGGAGTGTTGCCGCAATTGAACAACTCCAATAGCCAGATCATCTTTGGCCGAAGAGGAACTGGCAAGACTCACGTCTTGAGTGTGTTAGGTCAAGAGCTTCGAAAAGAGCCGCGTAACACAGTAGTGTTTATTGATGCGCGGAACCTTGGAAGCACGGCACAGTTCACCGATGAAACGATCTCTTTGAAGACGCGTTGCATTTCACTCTTTCGAGACATGCTCGGGCAGATTTACAACTCCTTGCTCGAACATATTGTTGACCGCCCGAGCACGCTGGCAAAGCAGGCCTTAGAAGAGTTGGATCGGCTAGGATCTGTCGTTACCGATGCAATCGCACATGCTAGTGAAGAGCAGGTCACTTCCCGCCAAAAAGATACTGAATCAACTTCACAGGATGCAAGAGTTGTGCTGTCCGATTCCCCAAATGCGTCCGTGGGAATGGGGTCTACATCAGCGGGTGAGCTGGAAATAACCGTAGCGAGAACGTTAAGAAGCGAGGACAAGGTAATATTCCCTGCGCTAACAGGAACAATTAGTAGCATTTTGGAGAAAGCAGACACGGATCTTTACATTCTTATTGACGAATGGGCTTCTTTACCCCTTATCTTACAGCCTTATCTCGCGGAGTTTCTGAAGAGAAGCTTTTTGCCTCATCCTCGGATCACTGTCAAACTTGCGGCTCTCGAATATCGCTCGCAATTTGGCATTAGAAAGGACAGGGGTGCGGTGCTCGGATTCGAACTCGGAAGCGACATTGCTGTATCGCTAGATTTGGATGATTACTACGTATTTGATCGCAACCCCTCTCAAGTGACGTCTGTGTTCGCGTCATTGCTTCAGAAGCATGTTACGAGCGAATTGGCGAGCGACTCTGATCTTGCGCGGACTCTTGCTGATGGTGACAATTTTGTTAAGGCAATCTTTACAAGCAGAAATACGTTCGAAGAGTTGGTGCGCGCATCTGAAGGGGTAGCGCGCGACTTAATCAATATTTTTCTGCACTCTTACTTCGCAGCACAGCGGAAGGGGCAAGATAAAATAGACAAGAAGACGATTGTTGAGGCGGCAAGGAAGTGGTTCGAAGAAGACAAACAGCAGAATCTCGACGACAACCTCCGCTTGGTGTTACAGCGGATCGTAACAGAAGTGATTGGCCGCCGGAAGGCGCGTTCATTCTTGATTCCGCGGGAATTAGAAAAAGACCACGTAATCCAGGCTCTGTTTGATGCGAGAGTCTTACACCTCATGCGTCGTGGCTATGCAGATAAGGAAAACCCAGGAGTCCGGTTCAGCATCTATACCCTAGATTATGGAACGTACGTGGATCTGTTGACCACATCTAATGCGCCGGCAGTGGATCTTGTGCCAAAGGACTCTGACGATCCTGACTTTGTAGTTCCTTTTGACGATAAAAGGAGTATTAGACGCATCGTTTTAAGAGCGGATGTTCTCAATCCAGAAACCTCTTCCCCCAGGCTTCCCTTCTAAAAAATGTTTCGATGAGCCAAATTGCATTTTCCGTCGGATGGCGCACGCTTTCGCCCGGTACTGGCGAAGCGTGGGCATGAAGAGTCTCTGCAGCTTGCGCTTTGGCAATAACGTAAGCTACTGTGCTGTCGCCACGACTTTAGGATTGTGCCGAAAATCAAACTCAAGCCTTGATTGAGGTTCCTGCTTCCTGACCACCCCGCCCTTCGCCAACACCAGGCGAAAGACGGGCACCCCGCGGTCACTGACCAGAGGCTTCCGGGTGTTACACTTCTGCGCAGATAACCGTGAAGGTCTTAGTCGATTTCGAGAATGTCCCGCCTGGGATAAAGATCCAAGGGCCCATCTATCTCACGGATCGCATCATTGTCACGCTAAAACCTGTCTTGCAGAAAGTCGCCGTTCAGAGTCTGGAATTTCGGCTTTACGGTGGCTGGGACGAAAATAGCACACTGACGAGACGAGCCCAGCAGCTCGGAAGTGACCTTAGAATCCACTTCCCACGCATTGTTAACTCCAATCATCTTCAACCGCCCGTGCCGATCCGTTTGCAGGCAGAGCTTGCCCAGTCTCTCGAGGTGCTTCCTGCTAAGGTGCTTCACAATACCGTGCGTCGGAATCCAGTTCGCAAACTGTTCAGCTGCATAAAGCCCACGAGCATCGGATGCAAGACCATGAACTGCCCCATAGATTCACTTGCGGACTTTCTGACGGCTAACAAATGCCCCGTTGCGGGTTGCGGGTTCACTACCGATGCTGTGATTAAGATTGTTGAGCAAAAGCTTGTGGATACCATGATTGTAGCGGATCTTATTCACTTGGCGAGAGCCGGGGCACCCACAATCGCTCTCGTGAGCTCTGACGACGACATGTGGCCTGGAATAATCTCATGCATGACCGCTGGCGCTCATGTCGTGCACATTCAGACTACAGGCATGAAAACTTCCCTTCCATATAGGACGCAGGTTAAAGGGAAATATACACAGCTGGGGATAGAGGAATAGAAAATGGATACACCACGCTTCAAGGAAGTTGTCGGTTCTTTTCTCGATTCCAGTGATCGATTTCAGTTCGAACGCGGCGAACTGGTTTTGCAAATTGGAACTGACGTCTTAATGGCCACGGCAACGCAACGAGAAGGCACCCTCTTCGTTAAGGAGGACGGCGTTGAAGTGAGGGCTGAAAACTGGATCGCTCACCGCTTGGCCATGCTGCCGCTTTTGGCGGATAGAATTCTCTCTTCGATTAAAGAGGTTCCTGCTTTCGTCACGCCCAAAGGCGAGTTCTTGGATGAAATCAGCCGCTCGCCAGTCGATGACCCGATCAGAGTTCCGGATGCCGTTGCCACCGTAGGCGAATTCCTAAACAGGCGCCCGGGCGGAACCTGTTCCGTGCTCTACTTGACGTCTGATGCGGGAGAAGGCAAAACAACCGTCATCAATCATTTCGCGCGTTTGCAAGCCAAGTTGTTTAAGGAACGTCAAACAGATTGGCTTCTCGTGCCCATAAATTTGGGTGGTAGACCCTTTCTACGATTCGACGACGTTGTTGTTGCGAGCCTAGTGAACCAACTTCGTTTCCAGCGTCTCTATTTCGATGCGTTCTTGCAGTTAGTACGGATGGGGCTCATTGTGCCAGCGCTTGACGGATTTGAAGAGATCTTCGTGGAAACGTCGGAAGGGGACGCGATCTCAAGTTTGGGAACTCTTATTCGTCAGCTAAAAGGTGAAGGAAGCCTGCTAATTGCCGCTCGGAAGGCTTATTTCGAATTTCGACGACTGCAAACTCAGGCCAGACTTTTGGATGCCCTTCCGGATGCTGATGTGGGCTTTGGGCGAGTCGGCCTCCGTAGATGGGAGCAGGCTGAATTCATCCAGTATTGTACGTTGATCGGTACTGAGAACCCAAAACAACTTTACGGAGATGTAACAAGCATCGTTGGCGCGAATCATCCTCTGGTAACTCGACCCGTTCTGGTACGCCGCTTAGTAGAAGTTGCTTCGGACATGCCTACGAATAGTTTCATTCCTAACTTAAAGCTGAGTGCTCATTCATACTTTTCTTGGCTAGTCGATCATCTCCTAGAGCGGGAGGCCAACCACAAGTGGATTGACAAACATGGAGACCCGCCTAAGCCACTGCTCACGGTCAGGGAGCACCACGAATTGTTGAGTTTTCTTGCTGAAGAGATGTGGATCAGTAGAAGCGCGACGCTTAGCTCCGACATGGTGGACTCTTTAGCCGAACTCTTCTGTGAATCCAAGAATTATTCACCCATTATCGCTAGACAGGTTAAAGAACGGCTGAAGCAACATGCACTGATTATCGCTGTTGGACATGGCAAGGTTGAATTCTCGTTTGATCACGATGATTTTCGTGAGTTCTTTTTGGGTGAACAGCTCGGGTTCCACCTCATTAACGGGAGTGAGGCCGACATTCGAAAAATCTTCAGAATGGAAAATCTGCCGGCTCTTGCGCTGCAGTCCGCACTGGAATCCGTGGGCCGCGCAGAGGTCAACATTAATAAATTGACGACTTTAGTCCTCCGAGTCGGGTTATCGGAGGGGTCTTCCACTTTTGTACGTGAAAATGCTGGCGCGATGTTAGCTCCTCTGCTCACGAAGAACACAGAGAAAACTTTCACTATCGACGGCATTGTCTTTCCTCCCCAAAGCTTGTCAGGTCGAACCATAGTAGGCATAACTTTCAAAAACTGCTACTTCAGACCAACTACGCTCGAAAACTCAGAACTGATGAGCTGTCGGTTTCTATCTTGCGAGTTCGAGCATATCGGACTTGTCGAAAACACTGCTACCGTCAGGGATTGTTCGGTTTCCAGTGACACTCGAGTGCATTCCGTAACTCGCGTGCACTCAACTGAATTAACCGACTTTTACGATCCGACCGGCATTCACACGATATTGGCACGGTGTGGTTTCACTTTTGAGCGGCCGCCAGTTTCTTCTTTTCAAGGTGAGAATCAAGTCGATCCGGACCTTCGTATTACCGAAAAGGCTCTCCACACTTTTACCCGGAGTACTCTCGTATCTGAAGGCACGTTTCGGCTTCGTCTTAGCCTGAATGCGAATCATTTCATGAGCGAAATTTTGCCGAACCTGATGCGTGCAGGAGTCTTGGAAATGGGTGCAAAGGAAAGGTATCGGCTTGGGATTTCACTTGGGACGATTGAAGAAGCATTGGCGAACTGCGGCGGGTCTTTCAAGCGCTTCCTTAAACTCGTGTCTCAGCGCTAGGCGGTGCAGCGGGCTTGCGAGGCTGGAAGCTTGGGAAAGTTGGGCACGGACGGGATGTTTTCAGTTATCTCGTGCGCCGTCGCCCGCAACGTCGCGCGAAATCCCCGCCTGATATGCTAAAAAGCGTTGGTTGATCCGACATTCCGCACGCCCCGAAGGAATCCATGGCCGCACTGATTGATGCCATTGACGTCAAGCGCAAAATGTTTTTCGAACTGGACGGCACGCCCTTCCACTGTCTGGATGTGGAGGTGAACACGCCTACCGCCCGTGGCGGGCAGACGCTGGTCCGCCTGAAGATGCGTAACCTGCTTACCCGCGCCGTGTTTGACAAGACGTTCAAGGCCAGCGACAAGTTCTGAGAACGCGACTTCCAGGGCTTAGGAGAGTTACACTGAAGACATGCAGGAATTCCCACGCATTACGATGGATCCGAAGGTCATGGGTGGCAAGCCATGCATTCGAGGCATGCGTGTCACCGTAGGAATGCTTGTCGAAGCGCTGGCCGCCGGACGCACGATCGAACAATTGCTGGCCGACTTCCCATATCTCGAAGACGCTGATATCCGCGAGGCCCTCGGGTATGCGGCTTGGCTTGCGCAAGGACACGAAGTCACGCTTACAAGCTGATGGACCTTCTGGTCGACATGAACCTGACGCCCCGCTGGGTGTCGTATCTTGCAGAGGCCGGCCGCCATACCGTTCATTGGTCTTCGATAGGCCCGCCAACCGCCAGCGACGAAGAAATCTTCCAATACGCCCGCAAGGACAATCTTATCGTTCTCACAAGCGACCTGGATTTCTCTCATATCCTGGCGCATACGCGAGATTCCGCGCCCAGCGTAATTCTTCTGCGAGGAGAGCCTCTCGTTCCGGAAGTTAGGGGCGAGGCGCTGTTAAATGCGCTGAGGAACTGTGCAGCAGAATTGTCCCAAGGAGCGATTTTGTCGCTGGATTTGTCCGGACGGGCTCGGTCTCGCCTGTTGCCATTAGGGCGCTCTTAAAGCTGTCGGTGGGCGGCGCAGGTATTCGAACCTGCGCAATTGAACAAGGATTTTGAAGCCTGGGGACAGAAACATGTGAAAAAATCGACTTGCGGAAAATGGCGACTTCAGAAACGGAAACACTTCGCGATTTAATGCCCTATAAGCGATCTTTGGCAGTTGGTATACATTTTTTAGTCAGTTAAAAAGGTCTTGAGATTCGAGGGAATCAATTTGTTCACACGTTCCAGACAGGACGTTTTCCGTCAAGAGAAATATTTCCCCCTGATATCCTAGAAGCGTTCGTTGATCCGCCATTAGCACGCCCGAAGGGACCCATGGCCGCACTGATTGATGCCATTGACGTCAAGCGCAAGATGTTTTTCGAACTGGACGGCACGCCCTTCCACTGTCTTGACGTGGAGGTGAACACTCCTTGCTGCCGCAGGCGGGCGCGCAGGCGAAGCCGGAGCGCCCCTGATAAATGCCTTTCGTCGCCTGAGAGAGCAAGCAATAAGGAAGTGTGCCGTAGGTTATGTGGCTCCGCTGGCGCTGCCCCTTCGACTCTGCTCAGGGCTTCGAGAGAAACACGCTCCGGCTGAAGAAGGTCGGCCCATTCGACTTCGCTCAGGGCAGGCTCTGCGGCAGTGAGGAAGAATCTCCTTCCACGCTTTTCCGCCCGACTGCGCAGAGCGGAGCAACGGATGAATCCGCTGCTCCGCTGGTGTGAAAGTGGCGCCCGCCAGGCAGACCAACACCAAACACCGGCATTAAAGGCGGTTAGGGAATCAGTCGGCGGCAAGGACAAAGCCTCGAAGTAGGCGGAAGAAACCTTGTTAATTTGGGGCGTATGCCGATCAATGCATTGAGGGACAATGAACAACCGAGCTTTGGGAAATTGAGGTTTATTGCAGATAATAGTGAAATGAGATTCCGTTTGTGAGCGTTCAAATAAACCCGAAGGAGCTCCGTGGCGAGTGGAAGCAGGGTTTTGCCCTGGATGTTCATACGACGGGAAGCACGTTTATCGGCCACAACGAATACGGGCGTCCAGAGTTCGATACGACACGATCTCCTTTGGGAGAGCTTTTATATCGCCTGAAGTACAAGCGCGATGCAAGCGTCATTGAGGAAATCGTCGATACGATTGCCGAGTTTATCAAGGCTTCAAACATTGGAATCGATGCCATTGTTCCGATGCCACCGTCCAATGTCCGAAGCAGTCAGCCAGTGCTTCAGGTTGCTAACGCGCTAGGGAAGAAATTGGGAGTGCCCGTACTAGATGCCTGTATTTCAAAATCGAAGCGGACTCCCCAACTCAAAGATGTTTACAATTATGAGGAACGCAGGAAGTTGCTTGAAGGCGCGTTTACTGTGAATCATGACCAAACTGCCGGCAAGAGTCTTTTGTTGTTTGATGATCTCTACCGTTCGGGAGCAACCATGAACGCCGTGGCGCGGGAATTGACAAAGGCGGGTAAGGCAAAGGAAGTTTTGGTGCTTGCCTTGACTCACACCAGGAGTTCACTGTGACAAGCGTATTCATTGGGGGTTCACGAGCAATTTCGAAACTGAATGACGTGATCCGCGAGCAGCTCGATAATCTGATAACGAAGCGGTGCGGGATCTTGATTGGGGATGCCAACGGTGCGGACAAATCCGTCCAGAAATATTTTGCCGAGAAACGGTATCCGAACGTCACAGTCTTCTGTATGGAACGTTGCCGCAACAACATCGGCGGCTGGCAAACCCGACCGATCACAGCCCCTTCAAAAGCTAAAGGTTTCGAATATTACGCCGCCAAAGATGCAGCCATGGCCCAAGAAGCGAAGTGCGGCCTAATGCTTTGGGATGGAGAGAGTCGAGGGACTCTGAACAACGTTTTGAATCTGCTGGGGCACAGCAAAACGGTTTTGGTATATTTAGGGCCACGCAAGAGTTTTTACAAACTGTCGAATGAAGGCGACCTCGACGCGTTGTTTGCCCGTTGTGATCGCAACACGATTCAGCACCTCAAGCGTCGACTAGAGCCACAATTACGCTTTCATCAGCTCTAAAATCTAAAATCGGGGAAAGAGGGGACAGCCGAACGCCGGCATTCATTCGGTGGGCAGCGAATTTCCGCCTGCTATCCTAGAAGCGTTCGAAGACCCACATTCAGCACGCCCCGAAGGGACCCATGGCCGCACTGATTGATGCCATTGACGTTAAGCGCAAGATGTTTTTCGAATTGGACGGCACGCCTTTCCACTGTCTTGACGTGGAGGTGAACACGCCTACCGCCCGTGGTGGCCAGACGCTGGTCCGCCTGAAGATGCGTAACCTGCTTACCCGCGCCGTGTTTGACAAGACGTTCAAGGCCAGCGACAAGTTCAAGGAGCCCGACCTGGAAATGGTCCCGGCCTCCTTCCTGTATAAGGACTCGGACGGCTATTACTTCATGGACCAGGAGAGCTTTGAGACGCTTACCCTGCGGCAGGAGATGATTGGCGATGCGGCGGATTTTCTGGGCGAAGGCCTGGTCCTACAAGTGCACAAGTACAACGGCAATCCCATCGGCCTGCAACTGCCTCCGCATGTGGAGTTGACGATCGCGCGGACGGAGCCCGGCGTGCGCGGCGACTCCTCCAGCGGCAGCGTGACCAAACCCGCTACGCTCGAAACCGGCCTGGAAATCCGCGTGCCGCTTTTTATTAAAGAAGGCGAGAAGGTCAGGGTGTCCACGGAGACGCGGGAGTTTGTGGCCCGGGCGTGACGGTGGGATCGGGTGATCTGGTGATCGGGTGATCTGGTGATCGGAACCCCTCGAAAACACCTCGACTTTTCCATCTCCTTATTTTTTCTGTTGTGTTTCATTTGATAGTTTCCGAGTCAGGCCCGGGTGGGATGTCCTTTTCGGCTTCTCCGCCTTTGTTCAGGGTTGGCGTGAATTCCAGCAGGTCACCTGGCTGGCACTGCAGTGCCTGGCAAATGGCCTCGAGCGTGGAGAATCGGATGGCGCGCGCCTTCCCGGTTTTCAGGACTGAGAGGTTGGCGAGCGTGATTCCGATTCTCTCGGAAAGCTCCGTCAGCGTCATGCGACGCTCGTGGAGCATATCGTCCAGCTTGACGAGGATCGCCATGTTTACACCGTGCCTTCCAGATCTTCGCGCATGCGCGCACCCTGCTCGAAGACCCGCGCCAGCACGAAGAGCAGCAGCACCGCGAGCCATCGCGTCGGGGAAAGGTCCCCGCTGATGTTGAGTGGAACGGCGGCCGTCGAGACGGCGTGGGCAACGGCGCCCACGGTGAGATGCAGCAGCTCGAGCGCCAGCACTGCCCAGGCGATCGTCCTCAGGCGGGCCGCGTTCGCCGCCACGAACGGGTTCCCGACGCTGACCGTTTCCACCACGGCAAGAAGCCGGGCCAGAATAAGGTGCACGATTGGCACCGAGCCAATGCCAATCACCATGATCAGGCGCATGCCCGCGAACAGCATTGGGTTGCCTACCGAAGGCCGCGCACCAAGTGCTCGCATGACCCAGGATTCGAAAACCAGGCTGGCAATCAGCAACACCAGGATAAGGCCGCCGATGAGCAGGTTCAGAGTGATCAGTACGCGGAGGACTCTCCGCGACAACACCAGGGTGTCAGGATTCGGCTGGGTCATGGGATATACTCCTTCAGCAGTTGCAATTCTCTCGTTGTTTATTGAATAACGATAACTTAAATATCGATATACGTCAATTAAAATATCGATAGTCGATATATATTCGCCAATTAAGCCAATTCTCAGCCGACGGCAGCCTGGGACGAGACAGGACTTTCCCTGCCAATTCACCCGCGCCTGCTGAAATTTTTCCTTGACATTTCGCTATTTCTTTGCTATAGTAGATTTCGAAGTTCGCCGCAGCCACTATCCGGGTTGTGGCGTTTTGGCTTTTTAGGAAGGATGCTCCTGGGGACCTGGCGATACCTGGGGACCAGGCAGACCGCCGTCATCGCCGTGATCGCGCGTCATCGCCGTCATCGGAAAACCCAGCACCCTTTACCACTGAGGACACCCATTCGACTACTCCTTCGACCCTGCTCATGGCTTCGCGCAAAAACGTGTTCCGGCTGAAAAGCGCAGGCTACGCGGCACAGAGGTAGACCACACACAAGAAACCGGGCCGCCCAGGCGGCCTGCGGCACCGATCTTTGACAAACTTAAAGCGAGGAAGCATTCAGCACTCAGGGGTACCCTCCGAGCGTGCGATTACGGCGATGACGGCGATCACGGCGATCACGGCGATTCCCCCTGTTCCTCCCCTGTTACGCCCCTGTTCCTCCCCTGTTACGAATCGACTCCGTCCGGGGAAAAAGTTCACGAAAGGCCCGTGGAATCGAGGTTTTGCATGTCTGGAGTATCCAAGCGCTCGCGTTCTCCCCTGTTTTTTTCCCTGTTAGCAGGGGAGCGGCCGAGCGGTTGGGGCGGAGCGAACCGGGGAGGCAGAATCCGCTAAGCTCTTTAGATATTTGGGAGCTGGGAGGAAAAGCAACTCTGGGTTTCCGATCACGGCGATCACGCGCGATCACGGCGATCTCGGCGATCCTCCCAGCTATTGGGTCACTGGCTGGGAGGGACAAACTCTTTAGGAAGCTGGGAACCCTGGCCGAAGAAATATTGCTCCATCTGTTCCACGAGGAACTGTTGCGCTTCCGGTTTCCAGGGCTGGAGGCGGTATTCGTTCAACAACATCTTGGAGTGCTCGGCCCACATTCTCCAGGCCTCGGCGCTGACGCTTGCATAGATTTTTTGTCCCAGCGGGGTATCAAACGGGGGTTCGTCCAGGCCGGGCAATTCCTTGCCCAGCTTTGCGCATTGCACCATACGAGGCATTCAGAAGCTCCTTCGATGTACAGTCAATTCTACAACGCTTGCGGACCGCCGCATTCTAGCCGCGCTGGCTGCGCTTTTTCGGCGACGGCCGCGGCTTTTCTTCCAGCACCGCAAACTGGATCTTCCGCTGCATGCGGTCAATGCGGTCCACAATCACCCGCAGCCGGTCGCCGATGGCATATGTCTTCTTACTTCTGCCGCCAATGATTTGCCGCGTGTTCTCGTGGAACGTGTACAGGTCGTCCTGCAGAGAGTTCAGAGGCACCATCCCTTCGATGAAGAGATCGTATAACTCGACAAAGAACCCGTACTTGGTCACGCTCACGATCAAGCCGGCAAAGTCTTCGCCGATGCGGCTTTCCATGAATTTCATCTTTTTCCATTCCAGCAGTTCGCGCTCTGCGTCGTCGGCGGCGCGCTCGGTACGGCTGGAGCTGTCAGCAATATCGTGCAGCTCGGATTCCTGGATGGGTGCGGCCAACGGCTTGGTTCTTCCGGCAAATGACTTTTCGCGGCGCTTGGACCAGGGAACTGCGTTCTCGTTCCCGGTCGACAGCTTGGCGCCGGGCTTCAGACTCTCTTCCCACAGGACCGCGCGGAGAATCCGGTGCACGGTCAGGTCGGGATACCGCCGTATAGGAGAAGTAAAGTGCGTGTAGCTGGGCGCGGCCAGCGCGAAGTGACCTTCATTGATCTCCGAATAGCGCGCCTGCTTCAGCGACCGCAGCATGAGATAAGAAAGAATCTGTTCTTCAGGTTTGCCGGCGATCTTTTGCACCAGCTTCTGGTACATGCGTGGCGTCACGTGGACTTCCTCCGGGAGTTCCAGCATGGGCGGCTTGCGTCCGCTGCCGTAGTGGGAGCGCTTGTCGGAGCGCATGGTCATGCGTTTGACCGGCAAAGAGCCGACGCCCAGAGAATAACCAAAGCTGGCGGCAATGGTCTCAAAGTCATAGATGCGTTTGGGGTCCGGCTTTTCATGGATACGGTAAATGCTGGCAACCCGTTGCTCCAGGTGAGCAGCCACGGTTTCGTTGGCCGCGAGCATGAATTCTTCAATCAGCCGGTGCGCCCAATTGCGCTCCGAGCGGGAGACGCTCTTCATCATGCCGCGCTCGTCAAACTCGATCACCGGCTCCGGCAGATCAAAATCAATGGATCCCCGCTTCACGCGTTTGCGGTTGAGGACCTGGGCCAACTCATACATCAGCTTGAAGTTGGCCTCGAACTCACCGTAGCGGCTGCGCAAATGCTCATCGCCTTCCAGGATTGCGTTAACGTCGGTATAAGTCATGCGCCGGGCGGAGCGGATCGCGCCTTCCGCCAGTTCATAGCCGGCGACATCGCCCTGGGGAGTGATTTCCATCACGCAGGACATCACTAGTCTGTCCATGTTCGGCACCAGGCTGCAAATATCCGTGGAAAGCTCCAGCGGCAGCATGGGCACAGCGCGGTCGGGGAAATAGACGGACGTTCCCCGCTGGCGCGCTTCTTCGTCAATGGCCGAGGTTTCTTCCACGTAGTGAGCAACGTCCGCGATATGCACGTGAAGCTGGTAGTTGCCGTTGGCCTGACGGCACACCAGCACGGCGTCGTCAAAATCGCGGGCCGTTTCGCCGTCAATGGTCACGATGGGCAGACCGCGGTAATCCCGTCGCCGCGCAATCTCCGAATGCGGAATGATCGGGCTGATCGCCTGCGCCTCTTCCAGCACTTCCGCCGGAAAAACATGGCGGATGTGATGTTTGCGGATGATCATCTCCACGTCCACGCCGAAATCGTCCTCATAGCCAAGGATGTCGACGACCCGTCCGCGCGGGTTCTGCGTGGCGGAAGGCCACTGGATGATCTCTACTTCCACGACCACGCCCTCCATGTCGTCCCATTGCTTGCGCCGGGCTTCCTCACCCAGTACGCGATGTGGACTTGTCTTCTGCGCCGCCTTGGGCGAAGGCGGGCGGTGGTCGCGGTCATCACGGGAGGGGAGGACCTCGTCCGCGCCGGGATGCTCCATGCCGCGCGGGATGATGATCTCCATCGCCACTTTGTCATCCATGGGAGTCACATGGTTGTAACGTTGCCCGTAGTGAAAGGCCCCGACTACGGTCTCCTGCTCGCGCTCCATCACGCGGACGATCCGGCCTTCGCCTTTGCCATCGGGACGGACGTTGGCCAGCTCCACCAGCACCTGGTCTCCATGCATGGCATTGCCGATCTCCGGTGGTGGAATAAAGATGTCGCCTTGCAGCTTGCCCCGTGCGCGGGCGGGCAGCGTTCCTGGCTCGGGAACGACGAACCCGTAACCATCACGGTGCATGCGCAACCGACCGACCACCAGGTCCTGTTTCGCCGCCGTGGTGGGAAGGCTCCAGCGGTCTTTGCCGATTTCTATCAGCTTGCGACCGCGCGTCATGTGGCTAAGAAGCTGCTGCAAGGGCCGCCGCTCCTTGCCTCGGATAGAAAGATCGTGGGCGATCTGTTTGAATCCGGCGATATGTTTGGGCTGCTTGCCGATATAGCGGAGGATTTCCTGCTCGTTCACCATGTTCTTTTCATTCTATGTCGTTTCATCCTAACGCGGTCCCCAGTCGCCGGCTGCTTTTTCCTCTAATGATCTTTAAATCACAGGCCCCCTTTGCCGATATAAGAAATGCCACGCGACGGGGAATAATTACATCATTCGCGGGCCGGGCAGGATATTGCGACAGCGCTCGATTTTGTGCCAAGTCGAGCTAAATCCAGTAGTTCTGAGACCCAGGGCGGTCGCGCAAGGTTTGGTTATCTACGTGCCATCGACAACTTATCCTTCGGGATGCCAAGAGATTAGAACGAGATACCCGGGGAGCCCTCCCGCGCGCGTACGTGAACAACCTAATAGCGAAAGGAATTTATACAATGTGGAAGTCTGCCAACCCTTCTGCCAACAGTCCCCAACCGTCAGCCCCCGAACAGGAGAAACCAAAATTTATGAGCACCCCAGCGAATCTTCCTCTTGAGCCGACCTCGGCTTCAGCGTCCCGAAACGCCGCACTTAACAGCCAGGAGCAGGCCACCATCGGCAAGTCGCTGGTTATCAAAGGCGAAGTTTCCGGTTCTGAGTCGCTTTATATAGATGGACGGATCGAAGGCGCCATCAACCTGCCAGGCAACCGGGTCACGATCGGGCGGAATGGACAAGTCACCGCCAACATCAATGCCCGCGAGTCAGTTGTGCTGGGCAAGGTCAAAGGCAACGTGACGGTGAGCGACCGTGTTGACATCCGTAACGAAGGTTCACTGACGGGTGATGTGGTGTGCCAGCGCCTGAGCATTGAAGACGGCGCTTACTTCAAAGGCAGCATTGACATTCGCAAATCGCCCGCCAAAGAAACCGTGAATGTGCCGGTTAAGGTGGAGAGTGCGCCGGCCGCGGAGGGCCTCCGCTTGACAGGCAGCACACCGTAAAGTTTCCGGGGCAAGGAGCGACGAAGAGAATAGCTTCCTTTGTTTCCTTTGTACTCGGCCAGGATCGCTTCCACCAGGAAGCGCTTGGCCCTCTTTCATTTTTGTTTTAGCGGTTCCGCAGGGCATTTTTTGTGTACAACAAGGTCCTCCAGCTTTTGTCAATCCGTTGCCGCCATAGGAAGCTTTCCCAACCCTTTGCCGGTCGGCCGCCGGCTCGCCGCGAAACCAACGCGGACTGGGACACGCCTACGATCGCCACTACGCACTACGTTGTGTGCCTGGATTGCGGCCATAAATTCGGCTATGACTGGGTCCAGATGCGGATCGTCGGAAAATAGCCGAGGTTCCGGCCTAGATCCCCTGGCCGCGAATGAGCCGCATCGGATCGAGCGCCTCTGCTCCACGGCCGCCGGCGGTCACTGCTTCTTCCGGTTTGTCGCCTTCCCCCGGGGCCAGGAAGAGATTCGATTCCAGTCCATGCTGGCGTGTATAAAGATCAAAATAGCGCCCGTGCAGTGCAAACAGTTTTTCGTGGTTGCCGCGCTCGACGATCCTGCCTGCTTCCACTACCAGGATCTGGTCGGCCTGGCGAATGGTAGAGAGCCGGTGCGCGATCACGAACGTGGTCCGGCCCTGCATCAGGTATTTCAGGCCTTCCTGAATGTAGGCCTCCGACTCCGAATCCAGGCTCGAAGTGGCTTCGTCAAGAATAAGAATCCGCGGGTCGGCCAGCACGGCGCGGGCGATCGAGACGCGCTGTCTTTGGCCGCCGGAAAGTTTGACTCCGCGTTCGCCGACAATGGTGTCGTACTTGTCGTTAAAGCGTTCAGCGAACTCGTCCACGTGGGCAATGCGGCACGCGGCCATGATTTCTTCTTCCGTGGCTTCGGGCCGGGAAAACGCAATGTTTTCGCGGATAGACCCGTCAAACAAGAACGATTCCTGCAGCACTACGCCAAGCACGCTGCGAAAAGAATCCAGCCGTACCTCGCTGAGATCCACGCCGTCAATGAGAACGCGCCCGGCATTTGGCTTGTGAAATGCCGCAACCAGGCCCACAATCGTGGATTTCCCTGAGCCTGATGAACCCACCAGCGCGGTCACAGTGCCTGGTTCGGACTCAAAGCTTACGTCCTGGAGAACGGGTTTACCTGGATCGTAAGAAAAATCCACGTGCTCGAAAACCAGCCGGCCGCCGATATGAGGCAGCGCGATGGTGCGCTGTGGATCTTCATCTTCCGGACGGTGGCTCATGACTTCACGCGTGCGGTCCAGGCCGGCAATGGCTTCGGTAAGCTGCGTGCCAATTGCGGTGATCTGGACTACAGGCGCGGCCAAGTAGACCATGAGCATGTTGTAGGAAATCAGGTCGCCTCGGGTCATGTGCCCGGCGAGGATTTCTCTGGCCCCAATATACATAATGACGGCGCCGACAATTCCCACCAGCAGCGCGGTTGAGAAGCCCATCACGGAAGTTGCGGTCAGCGTGCGCATTACGTTCTGCAACAGTCTCTCCACGCCTGCGGTAAAGACCTTTTGCTCGCGCTCTTCCGCGTGGTAGCCCTTGATTACGCGCACCCCACCCAGAGATTCGGTAAGTCTTCCCGTGACCTCAGCGTTGATTTTGGCGCGCTCGCGGAAGATCGGCCGGATGGTCTTAAACACGCGCCCGAGAAAGACGGTAAACAGCGCCAACGAGCCCACAGCGACGGCTGTCATGACGTAGTTGATGCGTATCATCATCACCAGGACAATGGTGGACGTGAGCAGGCCTCCGATGAGCTCCATCTGGCCCGTCCCGATCAGGTTGCGCACGCCTTCCACGTCTGTCATGATGCGGGACACCAGTGTTCCGCTCTTGTTGGAGTCGTAGAAACTCACGGGCAACCGGCTCACGTGCGCCTGTACCTGGCGACGCAGCTGGGTGATCACCCTCTGCCCTTCTTTGGACAACAACTGGGTAAGCGTGAAACTGGTGACTGCCTGGATGACGCTGGCCAATACCACGCCGCCTACAATGGGCAACAGGAGCTGTATTTGGCGCTTCCCGATCACATCGTCAAACACGAATTTGATTGAAACCGGGAGCGCCAGGCCCGCTAGGCTGCGAATCATCAGCAGCACAAAGCCCAGGGCCAGCAGAGGCCAGCGCGGGCGAATCAGCGCCCAAATGTCCGGCAAAACTGACTTGAATTGTTCTATGGTCTTCTTCTTTGGGTTCTTGGGTTCAGCCACTACAAAACTCCAGTCGCATAAACGGTTCTTTTCAGATTACCACCGATTCAAAGAAGGCTCTTCGTTCTCAGGTGTGTTCGTGCTGGTGTTGCGCGCTCACGGGAATCACGCAGCCGTGGGCAATCTCGCAGACCACGTTCTCAAACTGAATGGTGGTGTGATGGATGTGGAAGCGGGCAGCCAGGACTTCCTTCACTTCGCGCAAAATAGCTTCGCTCTCCGAAGGCGGAATGTCGGCGATCCCAATATGGCAGGAGAGTGCGTGGGTTTCCGAACCGATGCTCCATACGTGTACATCGTGGACATCATTGACGCCGCCAATCGCGGTCAGGCTGGAAGTAATATTCTCCACGGACATGCCACGCGGGGTACCTTCCAGCAGAATGTTCAGTGTCTCACGAATGATACCCCACGAAGACCACAGGATGAGGCAGCCGATGCCCAGGGAAAGCGCCGGATCTACCCAGCTTCGTCCCGTCCACACAATGATCCCGCCACCAACAATTACCGCCGCCGTGGAAAGCGTATCGCCGAGCTGGTGAATAAACGCGCTGCGGACGTTCACGTCACCCGCGCTGCGGTACAGAAACCAGGAAATCACACCGTTCATCAGCACCCCGGCAACGGCCACCCAGATCATGATCCGGGGCTGGACCTCAACCGGCGTTTGCAGACGCAGAATGGCCTCGTAAAAGATATAAAAGGCAATCAGGACCAACGTCAGCGCGTTGATAAACGCCGCCAGCACTCCCGCGCGATGGTAGCCGAAAGTTTTCGTGGCGGAGGGTGGTCGCGTCTGAATAAAAACAGCCGCCCAGGACAGCAACAGGGCCAGCAGGTCCGTAACATTATGCCCCGCTTCAGACAGCAACGCCAGACTGTGCGCACGCAGCCCTGCCACCAGAGTGACCACGACATACAAGAAGGTCGCAACCAGGGAATACCGCAGTACTTTCGCGCTGGAGTGCCCGTGCGAATGGGAATGGGCCTGCATGGTTAAAGTGTACCGCCTGGAGTGCCGATTTTCGAACGTCCCCAGGTTCAGACAGGCAGCTGTTGAAGTTCACCCGTTCAAGCCAAGGCCTGGTTAATCCAGGTCGGACATTACCGGCAGGCGGTTGGCCTCATAGTTTTCGCGCGCCTTCATGAGCTTACGCACTTCCTCTTCCGGCAACGGCCTTGTGGGCCCAAGTTGACGCGCCACCGCGACGATCTTGGCGTAGTGTTCCACCGTCTCCATCTTCATGTAGGCGCCGAGCAGGTCATGTCCGCAGGTGACCACGCCATGGTGGGCCATCAGGATGGCGTCGTTGTCCGGTACCAGGGGAGAAAGCACGTTGGAGAGTTCCGGCGTCCCCGGCGTGCCGTAACGGGCCAGCGGAATTCTGCCGCAAGCCACGACAACCTCCGCCACCAGGGGCTCATCCAGGGGAATTCCGGCGGCCGCAAATCCGGTTGCCGTCGGCGGATGGGCATGCACCACGGCGCGTATATCCGGCCGCATGCGGTAAAACAGCAGGTGCATTCCCAGTTCTGTGGAAGGCCGCCGGTCGCCGCCAATCTGGCTGCCAGACATGGTGACTATCACCAGGTCTTCGGGCTCCATCATTCCTTTGGAAATCGAAGTTGGTGTGCAAAGTACTGTGTTCTGGCCCAGACGGACGGAAATATTGCCATCACAAGCAGCCACAAAACCCCGCTGATGAAGCATGTTGCCCATGCGGCAAATCTCCCGCCGGATGCAGTCATCGTTCTCGATATACATGCGTGCTTCTCCCTCGTGTCCATTCGTCCGTATCAACGACGCCGCACACCAGCGTGCATTCTGGCTATTAGACTTTCGTGGGGGCCCAAAGGTGCAGTCGGACAAATATAATCCAAATAGTGCTTGTTTCTGACTTTGATTTTTATCTTCCTGAGGCCCTGATCGCCCAGGACCCCCTGCCCGACCGCAGCGCTTCCCGTATGCTCCATCTTTGGCGGCTGTCCGGCAAGTTCCAGTCCCGAAAATTTACGGAATTTTCAAATTTGCTCGGTCCCGGCGACCTGGTGGTACTGAACAACAGCCGCGTTTTTCCCGCCCGCCTCTGTGGCCGCCGGGCCGGCTTAAAGTCCCAGCCGGTCAGCCCAAGGAACCCTGCCGCCGGGGACTTCTTACAGGGGCAGGTGGAGGTACTGCTCACACGGCAAACGGGAGAATTGGAATGGCAGGCCCTGGTCCGTCCCGGACGAAAGATCGCTGTTGGTGAAACGCTGTGGTTTGGCGAAGACAATGAACTCCAGGCGGAAGTGACCGGCCGCGGCAGTTTTGGAGAACGCACGCTGCGGTTCGCTCCGGTCGCGGATTTTTTTGCCGTGGTGGAAAAGCTGGGCCACATCCCGTTGCCGCCGTATATCAACCGGGCCGACACAACAGAGGACCGCGAGCGCTACCAGACCGTGTATGCACGGTCCCCAGGCAGTGTTGCGGCGCCGACTGCAGGCCTGCATTTTACGCCGGAGATTCTCGCCGCGATTCGCCAGCGCGGAATTGAAATCGCCGAAATCACTTTGCACGTAGGCCTGGGAACGTTCCAACCCGTGCGCGTGCGGAACGTGGAAGAGCACAAGCTGCATTGCGAGCGGTTCATTATCTCGAGCGATGCCGCTGACCGTGTCAACCGGGCGCTCGATGAGAAGCGCCGCGTCGTTGCCGTCGGTACAACTGCGTTGCGGACCCTGGAATATGCCGCCGGCTCAGGGCAAGGCCGTATTCAGCCCGGTTCCAGCGAAGCTGACATCTTCATCTATCCCGGTTACCGGTTCCGCGTGGCCGGTGCCCTACTCACCAACTTCCATCTTCCCAAGTCCACACTGCTCATGCTGGTTGCGGCATTTGCCGGAAGGGGAAATGTTCTGCGCGCTTATGAGCAGGCTGTCAAAGAGGCGTACAGGTTTTTCTCTTACGGCGACTGCATGTTCATCGAATAAGGGCAAATTAAGGTTTTGGATGCATCGTGGTACGCTTGATTGTGCGCCTGCGCGCAAGATTTGTGTAAGGACCCCACTGGTTGCGACGCCGACTTCTCATCTTTGTCAGCATTATCCAGAGCATTATCTTTCTGGCACACCTGTTCGTTTACCTGACCTGGCGTAGCTTCTGGGGCGGACCGGCGTCTTCTCTCTGGTTGAAGGTACTGGTTGGGCTGCTGTCTATCAGCTTTGTCCTTGCCTCATTGCGAGCGCGGTATTCGTTTAGCGTGCTCACTCGGATCTGGTATACGCTTTCGGCAGTCTGGCTGGGACTAGGAAGTTTTTGTCTGTGGGCGGCGGTCCTTTGCTGGACGGTTTACGCGTTCTCGATCGTCTTCCGGCTCGGCTGGACGCCAGCGCACATCGCGGACTTGATCTTTGGTGCGGCCATGCTGGCTGCGCTCTACGGTCTCATGAACGCCAACGTGTTTCGAGTCACGCGGATTTCGGTGGCGCTGGCCAATCTCCCCGAGCAGTGGCGCGGACGCACCGCGGTTTTGATCAGCGACCTCCATCTGGGTCACGTCCGGAACGTCTCCTTTCTGCGCAGGCTGGTCAGCAGGTTGTCTGCGCTTCAGCCCAATGCGGTCTTGATTGCGGGCGATCTCTACGACGGCACCGCAGTTGACTTTGAACTGCTGGCGCAGCCGTGGCGGGAATGGCTTGCCGCAACGCATATACCGTCCGGGCCTTTCTTCGGGGCGTATTACATTACGGGGAACCACGAAGAGTTCTTTGGCGAAACCGAATATCTCGGACCGTTGCGTCGCGCGGGCGTCCGCCTGTTGGACAATAACAAGGTCGAACTCGACGGTCTGCAACTCGCGGGCGTGCACTACCGCGATGCCACCAGTCCCGAACGCTATCGCTCCGTCTTGCGCGGCATAAGTCTCGACCGCAGGTGCGCGAGCGTCCTCCTGCTTCACGCCCCTGTTCGGTTAGCCGTTGCGGAAGAAGAAGGCGTTTCCCTTCAGCTCTCGGGACACACCCACGGCGGACAGTTCTTTCCCTGGACGCTTTTCGGAAAGCGGGTCTGGGGCAAGCTGAACCACGGCTTGCACAGTATAGGAAACCTTCAGATTTATATAAGCTACGGCGCGGGAACCTGGGGACCGCCCATACGGCTCGGCACAAGGCCGGAGATCGTGGTAATCAGGTTTGAGTAGACGTTCCGCGCTCATTCGTGGCGCAGTGCAATCATCGGGTCCACTTTCGTGGCTCGTCGTGCCGGCATGTAGCAAGCGAGCATGGCAACGACGCACAGCAACACGGCTACGGTCCCAAAAGTCAGGGGATCGGTGGCCTTCACGCCGAACAGCATGCTGGACATAAACCGCGTAACCACCAGAGCTGCGGCCGTGCCAATGACGATTCCGATCAGCGTCAAGAGAGCGCCGTCTTTCAGCACCATGCGCAAAACGTCCATGCGTTGCGCGCCCAGCGCCATGCGAACGCCGATTTCCTGTGTGCGTTGTCCCACCAGATAGGAAAGCACGCCGTAGATTCCAATGCTGGCCAACAGGAGCGCCAGCGCGGCGAAGACGGCGAGCAGCGCCATGGTGAACCGGTGTGTGGCAATCGTATTGGCCACCGTGTGCTGCATGTCTTCAGCCCCGGACACGATCATTTCGCCATTGAACTCACGTATTCTGCGGCGGACGGTCTCAAAGTTCGGCGTGCCGGCGCGCTGCAGGCGGACGAACACATCGCCTCCAAGCCCGTTCTGCTTCAGCGCTTTGTCCGGGATTTGCGCAAAGGCAACGTACATTTGCGCCTGCATGGGACTGGAAGCATCCGTAGCCAGTCCCCACTGGTTGACGTGGCCGACAACGCCCACGATTTGAAGATTGGGCGTCTTGTCCGGGTCGGCCGGATCACTATTAAAGTCAAGATATTGGCCAATCGGGTCTTGCCCGCGGAAAAAGTTTTCGGCCAGAGTTTCGTCAATTACTGCGACCGGGGCAGAGCGCTCGGTGTCGGCCGCGGTGAAGAAGCGGCCGCGCTTCACGGAGATCTGCATCGCTTTCAGGTAGTCAGGTTCCACAATGTACATAAGCGCCAGAGGCAAGTCGCTTTGGTGCGCCGGCCTGGGTCTTCCCGCGATCCAGAAATACTCTTCATCGTCGCCTTCCATGGGATGAGCGCCCCAGCTCAGAGAAACCGCTTCCAAGCCCGGCAGCGTAGCCAGCTTGTCATGGATCTGGCGAAAAGCGGCACGCTTGGCGTCCGGCGGTTGGTCTTTGAAGGACGAGGGTCCCGTCATGCCAAAAGTCATCACGTTGCGCGGATTGAAGCCGGGATTAAGGCCCCACAATTGGACCAAAGTTCGCAACATCAGTCCCGCGCAGATCAGCAGCACCAGTGTTATGGCCATTTCGCCGACAACAAATACAGCTTGCGCGAGACTGCGGCCCGCGGCAACACTGCGCCCGCTTTCTTTCAATGTTCCGCCGACGTTGGCGCGCGACACTTTCCACGCCGGCGCAAGCCCGAAGACGATTCCGGCGCCCAGGGAGATGAGCAGAGTAAAAAGCAGCACGCGAAAATCCAGGCCGATTTCTTCTGTGCGCGCTAAAGTTTGCGGCACAGCCGCGAGAGCAGCTGCGGTCCCAAATTTGGCGAGAAGCAGACCGAGCGCGCCGCCGATGAGAGCCAGCAGCACGCTCTCCGTCAGCAGTTGGCGTATTACCCGCTGGTGTGCCGCGCCCAGCGCGATGCGGACCGCGAACTCTTGCTGGCGGGAAGTGGAGCGCGCTAGCAGCAGATTGGCCACGTTTACGCACGAGATCAGGAGCACAAGCGCTACGGCCCCCAGCAGCACCAGCAACATCGGCTGCGTGTCGCCCACCATCTCCTCTCGCAGGGAGATAACATGGGCTTTCCTGCCGGAGTCAATGTCCGGATAAGCTGCCGCCAGATCGCGCGAAACGCGGTCCATATCGGCGCGGGCCTGTTCCAGGGTTAAGCCGGGCTTGATCCGTCCAATGGCGTCCAGGCCCCAGCCGGAGTTGCGCGCGTTGTAGAAACGCGGCTCATTGAATTCGCCCACTGGGACGTAGACCTCGATCAGCGGCTCGCCACGCTGAAAGTTCTGTATGCGCAAGTGGAAGCTGGAAGGGACAATCCCGATCACCGTTCGACTTACGCCGTTGAGTATGAGCGTTTGACCGATGATGTCCTGCGCCGACCCAAACTTGCGCCGCCACAGACCTTCAGAAAGCATCACAGTCGGGTTCGAGCCCAAGCGGTCTTCGTCCGCCGTAAAGGTCCGTCCCTTGAGGGGCGTGACTCCCAAAATCTCGAAAAAACCTGCGGAAATCATTTCCCCTTGCAGCCGATCAGGCTCGCCGGAGCCTGAGAGATTGAACCCCGCTGAACGGTATGCGGCCATCGAGGAGAATGTGCGGTTCATCTTCTGCCAGTCTTTGAAGTTGGGATAAGAAATGGACCCGTTCTTGAAATTGGGGATCTCCTCAAACATGGAAACGAGCTGATGGCTGTCATGAAATGGCAGCGGACTGAGCAGCACACCGTTCACCACGGAAAACATGGCGGTGTTCGCCCCGATTCCCAGCGCGAGAGTGAGAATCGCAATCAAAGAAAATGCCGGCGCCTTGACCAGCATACGAAAACCGTAACGCACGTCCTGCAGCAGAGATTCAAGCGAGGGAGACATACGAGATTAGACCACGAAAATGAGCGATTTGTTAGCCGGACACTCCCCTTGGGGACAGATTCTTTCCACGGACTTTGATCGGCCAGAGCGCCTGGAACAAGTTGAACGAGAGCTCCGCGACTTTCGGAAATTCTTCAAGTTTATGTAAGTTGCGACGCAGGCACCTGGAGACCGGCAGAGCGCTGCGTCCGAAATCAGACATCATGTTGGTCCGGGTTGAAAGAGGTCCGTCCACACCTGCTGCTGATTGCCGGTATCGCTTCCCAATTTGGCACTAAATTAGAAAAAGCGACCCCGTCGCTGGTTGACAGCCTCTTTACCTGGCTAAACAATATTGAATTTCCGGGCGCCGAAGTGTGGGGGGCCAGTCCGTTTCCCTTAATATGTATTCTCTGCTCCAGGACATTCGGTTTAGCTTCCGCCTGATGCGTAAGCACCCGGGAATGAGCTTTCTGGTCCTTGCCGCTCTGGTCCTGGGGATCGGCGTCAACAGCGCGGTATTCAGCGTGGTGAATGCCGTCCTTTTGCGCCCTGTACCCCTCTTCGATCCCGAGCGTGTTGTTTTCATCTACGCAAAGTCGCAGCAATCATCGGCCGTGACTCTGTCCTATCCGGAGTATCAGGATTGGAAGGCGCAAAGCCGGTCTTTTCAGGAGATGGCGGCCTGGCAGGCTTTTTATTTGAATCTTATTGGGAACGGACCTCCGGAACATTTGAAGGGCATGGGAGTTTCAGCGTCCTACTTCAAGAGCCTGGGCATCTCCCCGGCCAAGGGCCGCGACTTTACCAAGGACGACGAACTTCCAGGAGCGGCCCGTGTGGCCATCATTAGTCACGGACTGTGGCAGCGCCGGTTCGGTGCTGACCCGGCAATCCTGGGAAAAACCATTGTGCTGGACACTCTGCCCTACACGGTTGTTGGAGTGCTGCCTCCCAGCCAGTTGGTCTACGTTCAGTTCTGGGATGTTTGGGTCGGGATCGGGCCTTTCCTGGATGAACACATGATGAACCGGGAAACCCGCTACTTTGGCGTGATTGGCAGGCTGGCTCCCTCGGTGAACCTGGCGCAGGCCCAGGCTGAGATGGAGACGATTGCCAGCCGTCTGGCGGCACAATATCCATTGAGCAATAAGGACATAAGTGTCAATGTCGTAAGCCTGGTAGGACAACTTACGACCAACGATCGCAAACCGCTCTGCCTTATCCTGATTGCTTCCAACCTGATACTTCTGCTGGCTTGCGTGAACGTAGTCACGGTGTTTGTAGCCAGCGCAATTGAGCGGCGCAAGGAATTGAGCATACGCATGGCGTTGGGTGCGGCGCGGTCCATTGTGTTGCGGCAGCTGTTTGTACAGGGGTTGATGTGTGCTGTAGCGGGCGCTTTCCTGGGTCTGGCGACCGCTAAAGCAGGCTTGGCGCTACTGACCGGGAAGTTCCCTTTTCTTGTCACCCGCTTCCAGGAAACCACCATGGACTCCAGTGTGATCTGGTTTACGATCTGCACGGCCATCGGTTGCACGCTCCTCGCCAGCATTGTTCCCGGTTTGTATGCCATGAGGCTGAACATCAACAGTGAACTCAAGGGGGAATGGAGCTGGACCGCTCTGTCCAAATACCGTGTTGTTGGACAAAGCGCGCTCATTGCGTTTGAAGTTGCGTTGGCCGTGAGTCTGTCTCTGGTCTCCGGCCTCCTCATCAAGAGCTTTCATGAAGTGGCGAAGGTCGATCTGGGTTTCAATCCACACAACGTGCTGTCGTTCCAGGTTTCGCTGCCGCGGGCGCACTACAAAGACGAGCCGGCCAAAACAACTTTTTACCGTCAAGTGATTCAGAATCTCAAAGCAATTCCCGGAGTGCAGTCTGCCAGCGCGACCTACACTCTGCCATCCGGCGGGGGCACTCATTTTATTAACCTCCAAGTGGACTCGGATTCCCCGCTCTCTTCGGAGCGGCCTTTTGTAGACAGCACGTCGGTCCTGCCGGACTTCTTTACCAGCATGAAAATCTCCATGCTGCAGGGCCGCGATTTTACTGATACTGACCGCGCCGGTGCTCTTCCCGTCGCCATTGTGGATGAGGTCCTTGCTGCCCGAATGTGGCCAGGCCAAAGCGCTCTGGGCAAACACCTGCGTCTGGCCGACATTACGGACAGCCACCCGCCCTGGCGCGAAATCGTGGGTGTCGTCCGCCAGATCAAGTATTTCGGTCCGGAAAGAAAAGTGGCGCGATTGCAAGTCTATGTTCCCACCTACCAGGTGCCTACCGACATGATCTCCTTTGTCATGGAAACTATGACTCCTGCGGCGACTTTAAAGGCCTCCGCCGAGAAGGCAGTCCATGATGTAGACCTTGACTTGCCCTTGGACAACTTCCGGACGCTGGATGACTACCTGGACCAGGTGGAGAGCGGTAGAAGGGTTTCTGTGCTGCTGCTCAGCAGCTTTGCCGGGGTCGGAATCGTTCTGGGAATGATCGGTATCTACGGCGTTGTGTCAAATTCCGTGGTGCGCAGGCGACGTGAAATTGCAATCCGTATGGCTCTAGGCGCCAGCGTGCCAACCTCCATTTTCCTGGTCGTAAGAGTTGCCCTGCTGGCGACGTTTGTGGGGATAACTATAGGTTCGGTGATTGTCGTCGGCTTTACTGGTTTGTTCTCAGCATTTCTTTTTGGCGTAAAGGCTCTTGATCCGGGAATCTACGCTTTGAGTGCAGTCACCATCATTGTGCTGGCGCTCGTCGCAAGCCTGGTTCCAGCGGCAGCCCTGCTCCGGCTCAATCCCCAGGATATTCTGAGGCAGTAGCCGGCGCCTTTGCCGCAAAGAAACAATTCATTCCCTACGGGCGGGCGAGGCGTGCTGCGTCACAGAGATCGCGACGCCTAACATCGGATATCGAAGCTCGGCCGGATACCGGGCGCAAAAACATATAAGATTTGTACTCTGACCGCCGTTGCCCAAATTGAACCCACGGGTCGCGTCTACCTGCTGGACACGATGTCCTTCATCTTCCGCGCCTATCACGCCATGGCGCGGCAGCGGCCGATGTCCACCAAGACCGGCGTTCCCACCGCGGCGACTTTCGTTTTCGTCAATATGCTGCGCAAGCTGCGCGCGGATTTCCATCCGGAATATCTGGCTGCGGTGTTTGACGTTGCCGGCCCCACGTTTCGCGATGAGCAGGCCAGGGCCGTGACGTCGGTCAAGAAATTTGACATCAAGACCCAGACCTTCAAGGACGTTGCGTACCTGGGCTACAAAGCCCAACGCAGCGAGATGCCGCCGGACCTGGCGCAACAAGTGCCTTACATTCGGCGCGCGCTCGAGGCCTACCGCATTCCCATGCTGGAACAGCAGGGCTTTGAAGCGGACGACGTGCTTGGTACCCTGGCCCGCAAGGCCGCGGAACAGGGTCACCAGGTTTTTGTTGTTTCCAGCGATAAGGACATGTTGCAGCTGGTGAACGAAAGGATCTTTGTACTGAATCCGCCCAAAGACAATCTGATCTGCGACGCAGCCAAAGTGGAAGAGCTCCTCGGCGTGCGTCCCGAGCAGGTCATTGACGTGATGGCCTTGCGGGGAGACTCCATTGACAATATTCCGGGAGCGCCAGGCATCGGCGAAAAAGGCTCAACCGAGCTGATTAAGAGATTCGGTACGCTCGAAAACGCGCTGGAACGCGCGGCGGAAGTTGAACGCAAGACGTATCGCGAGTCGCTGCTGAACAACAAAGAAACAATCTTGTGGAGCAAGCAACTAGTCACCATTGATCAGAACGTGGAGATCGAGCTGGATCTCAACAAGATGGTAGCGGGAGAGCCGGACTCCGACGCTTTACGCGCGCTCTTTGCTGAACTGGAATTCACGACTCTCCTCAAGGAACTTGTTCCTGCTCTGGAAGTGCGGGAAACAGACTACCGCGAGCTTCTGTCGGTCGGGGAACTTAGGTCTCTGACCCAGGCGAAGGCTCCGCTGGCGATGGCCTTTGAGTTCACGGCCGCTCCTAAAGGGAGCGAACCGGAAGAACAAGAGGAATCTCAGGAACAGAGATCCGGGGACCTTTTTGCGGCCCCGCCGCCGGCTGCGCCCAGCGGAAGGACGGATCATCCGCTGAAGATCGGTCTTTCAGCGGAACTGGGAAGGGCCTTCACTGCTTCTCTCAAGGACGCTCCCTTGAGCGCAGGGTTGAAACAAGTCGTCGCCGATCCGCTAGTCCCCAAGGCCATTCACGACTACAAGACTGCACTGCGCGAGCTGGGACGCCACGGTGTCTCTGTGTCCGGCGTGCGCGATGAGCCGATGCTTTATTCGTATCTGGTCAACCCTACCTACACCAACCATTCGCTGGCGGAGATTGCCGTCCGCAACTTCAACCTGAAGCTGTCCGATTCCGTAGCTGAGGCCGCCGATGTAACTGGCCGCATAGCTGCTGTCTTGCGCGAGGAAATCAAGAACGCTGGATTACTTGAGTTGTACGAAAAGATTGATCTTCCGCTGGTCCCGGTGCTGGCGCGCATGGAAGAAGCTGGAGTCAAAATTGATCTGGGGATCCTGCAGGAGCTTTCGGTCCGGCTGGACAGGGAGTGCGCCGTCAAAGCACGGGAAATTCACGAGAAGGCCGGAAGCGATTTTAACATCAACTCGCCCAAGCAACTGGGAGACATTCTCTTCAACAAGCTCAATCTGCCCAAACCGGTGAAATACGGACGAGGCAAGACGATCTCGACGGCCGTTGACGTCCTGGAAGAATTGTCCGTGGAACATGAAGTCCCCCGGCTGGTGCTGGAGTATCGCCAGCTTTCCAAGCTGAAAAGCACCTACGTGGACGCTCTGCCCACGCTCTTAAATCCCGCCACCAGACGCCTGCATACAACTTTCAACCAGACCGGTACCGCGACCGGGCGGCTCTCATCCACCAATCCCAATCTGCAAAACATTCCTATCCGTACCGAACTAGGTCGCGAGATTCGCGCGGCGTTTGTGGCCGAGCCGGGCCACATGCTTCTTTCCGTCGACTATTCGCAGATCGAGTTGCGTCTGCTGGCGCATTTGTCTGAAGACCCGCTGCTGGTCGACGCCTTCCGCCGCGGGGACGACATTCATACGCTCACCGCATCACAGGTCTTCGGCGTGCCGCCCATGATGATTGACGCCGAACACCGCCGGCGCGCCAAAGCCGTGAACTTCGGCATTGTGTACGGTCTCTCTCCGTTTGGCTTGTCGCAACAGCTGGGAATCGAGCAACGCGAGGCCAAGAAATTCATTGACGCCTACTTTGAAAAATACAAAGGTGTGCGGCAATTCATCGACCGGACGCTCGAACAAACGCGGCGCGAGCAAAAAGTCAGGACCCTGTTCGGCCGCGTGCGTCCCATTCCGGACATCAACAGCAAGAACGCCAACATGCGCGGCTTCGCCGAGCGCACCGCCGTCAACACGCCTCTCCAGGGTACCGCGGCCGACCTGATCAAACTGGCCATGATCCAGATCGACGAAGAGCTCCGCGCTCGGAAGCTCCGGTCCCGCATGCTTCTCCAGGTGCATGACGACCTTCTCTTCGAAGTACCTGAGGGGGAAATTGAAACCATGCGAGAACTGGTGCGGGAAAAGATGGAAAACGTTTATCCCTTGAACGTTCCTTTGCTGGTTGAGGCCGGCGCAGGCCCCAACTGGCGCGACGTGAGGTAGGGCCGTCTGGTCTAGACTCCCAAGGCTTTCTGAATCGCTCCAGCCACGCTATCTGCATGTTTGTACATGATCTGCTCTGACGAAGCTTCCACCATCACTCGCGCCAGAGACTCCGTCCCGGAGTAGCGCACGTGGATGCGGCCCTGGCCGTTGAGTTCCTGCTCAGCGCTGCGGATGGCGGCCATGATCTCCGGGACTTGTTCCAGGGGGCGCTTGTCCCGCACGCGCACATTTCTGATGATCTGCGGAAAGACTTTCAGCCCGGCGACCAACTCCGCCAAAGGCTTGCCGCTGCGGGCCATAATCTCCAGCACATGGATCGCGGTAAGCATACCGTCCCCCGTGGTGGATTCGCGGGAAAGGATGATGTGGCCGGACTGCTCGCCGCCCAGCACGGCGCCGGATTTGTTCATTTCCTCAAGAACGTATTTATCGCCGACCGGCGCGCGCAACATCCTGATGCCGCCTTCGCGCAGAGCAATTTCCAGACCCATATTGGACATGGTCGTGGCAACAACCGTATTGCCTGCCAGGTCTCCGCGCTGTTTTAGTTCGCGGGCCAGCAGAAGCAGAACGGCATCACCATTGACGATGTTCCCGCCGCCATCGGCAAAGAGAGCGCGATCGGCATCGCCGTCAAAGCAAATGCCCAGGCCAGCGCCACGCGACACGACTTCACGCGCAACCACTTCCGGATGTAAAGCACCGCAGTTATCGTTGATGTTGTGTCCGTCGGGGGTATTGTGCGTTACCGCTGCCGGCAGGCCGCACCGCAGAAAGACCTCCGCGGCAAACGCGCTGGCGGCGCCATTGGCGCAATCTACCACCGCCTTGATGGCGTCCGCTCCAGGGATGGGGCGACTAAGCCACTGGGCATAAGCCTCGCGCAAGCGGGCGTCACCGGGTATGGAAGATCCGCTGGGGATGGCCGGCTGAAATTCCGTCTGCGCGTTCAGCACCGAGAAAATCTCGGTCTCGATTTCCAGTTCGATCGCGTCGGCCAGCTTGTAACCGTCTCCGCCAAAGACCTTGATGCCATTGTCCTCCCAGGGATTATGAGAAGCGGAGATCACGACGCCGGCTGAGAAGTCCTGGGAGTGCGCAAGATAAGCCACACCGGGAGTGGTGATCACGCCGGCGGTCGCAACCGAAACGCGTGAGTCGCGCAGTCCTGCGGAAAGCACGTCCGCAATCCAGGCGCTGGACGCGCGCGTGTCCTGACCAATCACTATGCGCTTGGCGCCGGGTGGCAGATGGTTTCCCAGCGCCCGCCCGATGGAGTACACGGTCCTCTTATCGAGAGGGAATTTGCCGGCTACGCCGCGGATGCCATCCGTTCCAAAAAGTTTCCTCAATCCAGCAGTTCTCCAGGTGCCCCAGTTTTCCTGATTGTACAAGTAGACCGCGGGAAACGCCCGGCCTGAGACTCCAAAGAATCAGAGTAATGGCGGCCCTCAATCTTTTCTGGTCTCTTTGACTTCAGCAGTGACACTGCCGCGGGCCACGCGGGCAGAAATGCGGTCTCCCGGCGAGAGCCGGGAAGAATCCTTGACCAAAGCTCCGCCCGAATCAAAAACCAGCGCATAGCCGCGATCGAGAATCTTTACCGGTGAAAGCACATCAAGCTTGGCGGACAATTGCTCCAGTCGCGCGCGGTGGGCGGCGATGGTGGAGCGCGCGGCATGAGTGAGCGCATCCGTCCGCAAGTCGAGTTGCGTCCGCGTGATGATGAGCGATCGCCGGAAATCAAAGTGCAGCACGCGGGCGGAGGCCGCATCCAGGCGTCGCGAGTAAGTATTCAACAATTGCCGGAAGTTGCCTGCCGCGCGATAGACCAACTCGTCCAGCCGCTGGGCCCGCCGCGCAAACAGGTCCCGAATGCGGACAAAAGCTGCGTGCTGCGCCAGATCGTTCAGTTGCGATCTGGCCATGAGCAGCCGGTACCGTGCGCCCCGCGCCAGCCGCTGGTGCAGATGGGCCAGGTGTTCCGCCAGCTTATGCTTTGACTCAATCACCATCTCGGCCGCGGCGGAAGGCGTAGGCGCGCGCAGGTCAGCCACAAAGTCGGCGATGGTGAAGTCCGTCTCGTGGCCTACGGCGGAAATCACGGGCAAGACAGAAGCGGCAATGGTCCGCGCCAGCGCTTCGTCGTTGAAGGCGGCCAAATCTTCAATGGAGCCGCCGCCGCGCGCAAGTATAATTACGTCCACATTTTTTGCGCGATTGAAATGCTTTACTCCGGCCGCGACTTCCGCGGCCGCTCCTTCTCCCTGCACCTGCGCAGGATAGATCAATATGCCCACAGTCTCGTGCCGCCGCGCGAGAACATTGAGCATGTCATGCAGCGCAGCCCCGCGCGGAGACGTCACAATGCCTATTCTGCGTGGCAACAGCGGGACTGCTTTCTTGCGCGCCTGGTCAAACAAACCCTCTTCCCCCAGCTTTGCCTTGAGCTGTTCAAAGGCCAGTTGCAGCGCTCCCGCGCCGACCGGCTCCAGGAATTCAGCCGAGAGTTGTAACTCGCCGCGAGCATCGTAGATCGTCACCCGTCCGCGGGCGATGATCTGCATGCCGTTCTCCGGCCGGAACCGCAACAAGCGCGCCTGGCTGCGAAACATCACGATGCGTAGCTGGGCATCTCCGTCTTTGAGCGTGAAATAAAGATGGCCTGATTCCGCGGGACGGAAGTTGGATACTTCGCCTTCCACCCAAACGTCCGTGTAACCTCGCTCGACCGTGGTACGGACGGAGCTCACCAGGTCCGCCACCCGCCAGATACGGCGTTGCGGCGCTTGTTCGAAAGAGAAGCCGAGTTGGTCCTGCAGCGACATCAGCGAGAGTTTAGCAGGTCACTAAAGACGTCCGCGATTGACGAGCCACAGAATCAGTGACAGCACAATGCTGATGAGCAGGCACGTCGCCAGAGGGAAATAAACGACGGTGTTTTTTCCGCGATACGCAAAGTCTCCAGGAAGCCGGCCCAGAGGCAGACTGAGCTTTCCGGCAAGCAACAGAAGCAGTCCCACCACCGCGATGATTCCTCCGATGACCAGAAGAAGCTTGCCCAGATCGGTCATACAGACCATTTTAGCCGCTGATGCACGCAGAAAAACGCAGATCGAAAAGCCGCAAAGAACACTGAATTCTGTGTTCGCTCTCGGTTCCAAATCTGCGTTTATCAGCGGAAATCTGCGGCTAAACCCTACTGCGAATACTGGTCTCTTAGCTCCGTTTGCTTACTGACCAGCGGAATCTCCTGGCCAGCGATGAAAACATGCTTCACGTTGGTCTTCACGTCGAGGGGATCGCCGTTGGCCACAACCACGTTGGCCATCTTTCCGGCATCGAGAGAGCCCAGGTCTTTGTCCACTCCCCACATCTGCGCCGGATTCAGGGTGATGGCTTTCAGCGCTTCGTCGTGGGGCAGGCCAAACCCGCTGGCAAAGCCCGCCGCATACGGCAGGTTGCGGGAGTTGTGCGAGTCGTAGGAAGCAAACGCGATTTTGACGCCCCGCTGCGCCAGTTCCGCCGGCATCTTGTAGACGGCGTCATAGCGTTCCCACTCTTTAGGCTGCTCAAAGATCGGGCCAACAATCACCGGAAAGCCGGTCGCTGCTATCTGGTCCAGAAGGCTGGCGGAGTGCGTAACGTGGTTCAAGATTACTCTCAGGTGGAACTGGTTTGCCAGGTCCAGCGCGGTGCGAAGATCGTTGGGCTCTTCCGCGGCCAGCACCACCGGCTTTTCCCCGCGCAGGTATGGAACCAGGGCCTCCAGTTTCAGATCGCGTTTGGGCGGCTCTGGTGCTTTGTCCTTGTCTTTCTCTTTGTCTTTATCTTTTTCGTCGGGGCCGGCTTTCTTCTTCTCGTAGCGGGCCCACTTGTCGGCGTAGTCTTGAGCGTCGATGAACGCCTGGCGGAGCTGCGCGGCCATCCCCATACGGGTAAACGGGAACTTGGCGGTTTCAAAGCTCTGGTTACGGCGTTGCCTTCCGGTAAAGTTCAAAGGCAGCGCGATGTCGCGCACAATCAGCATTTCGGTAGCCGACTTGCCGGCCAACTGAATAAAGCAATCCTGCCCGGGCAGTGTGTCTCCGCTGGCGGGAGCAACAATGGCGTTGGTCACGCCGTTGATGCGGGTCACCGGTATGAGCTGCGTTTCCGCGTGGAACGCGTCATAGACGTGCATGTGCGGCATGATCTCATCGCTCGGCTCGAGCGTGTCATTCGTCATACGCTCAGCTTCGATCTCGATGAGACCCAACTGGGTCTCTGAATCAATCAAACCCGGATAGACCGTCATCCCCGTAGCATCAATCACCTTTGCGCCCTTGGGAATTTCCGTGGATGGACCGCCAACCGCGGAGATCCGGCCGTTTTGCATAACCACCACGCCGTTCTCAATAACGCCGTGGCTGATGGTAAGCAGCCTGCCGCCGCGCAGCGCGATGGTTCCGCTCGCGGCTGGTGCAGGTGAAGGTTTGGTTTTTGCGGGTTGTTGTGCGAAGCACGCAGCTACAAGTGCGAAAACAACAATAAGTTTCTTAAGCATGATTATTGGCCCTCCTTGTAGCGGGGCATGCCCAGCCCCGGCAGTGAGCGGTCGAAGTAAACGTCGCCGTCAATCAGGACTTCGTCCACAATGGCGGTGGAAGAAAGCGGATAGCTGTTCCAGATGCTGATGTCGGCATCTTTCCCGACGTCAAGCGAGCCTACGCGGTCATCTACACCGATGATCCATGCCGGGTTGATGGTGATCATCTTCAGCGCGTCTTCTTCGCTGATGTTCCCATAGTGCATGATTTTTCCCGCTTCCGAATTCAAGCGGCGGGTCACATCTTCTGAGTCGCTCTTCAGGGCCACGCGAACACCCTTGTTTAAAGAAATTGAAGCGTTCCATGGTGTAGCATCCCAAGCTTCATACTTGAAGCCCCACCAGTCTGGCCAGGTGGCAATGGCCACGCCGTTGGCGGCGATCTTGTCGGCAACTTTGTAGGCTTCCAACGCGTGATGGAAGGCGCGGATCTTGTAGCCGAATTCCCTGGCAATGGCCATCTCGGTGAGGAACTCGTCCGCGCGATAGCAGTGGATCTGCACCAGGAGCTTGCCCCGCAGGACGTCGGCCAGGGCTTCCAGCTTCAGGTCTTTTTTGGGCGGCGTTGAGTCCTTGTCGCCTTTCTGTAGTTTGGCGTTGTAGTCGTCCCAGGTCTTCATGTAATCGCGGGCTTCCAGAAACGCCTGGCGCATCACGGCAAAGTTGCCCATGCGCGTGGAAGGAAGCTGGTTACGCGAACCATAGACGCGCTTCGGGTTCTCGCCGCTGGCGAACTTGATCGACTGCGGCGCACCAGGAAAGAGCAGTTCATCCCGGCCTAGACCGTACTTGTGCTTGATCACAACCGCCTGTCCACCGATCATGTTGGCCGAGCCGTGTAACAACAATGACGTGGTAACGCCGCCGGCCAGTGCGCGGTAAATCATCCTGTCGTTGTAGTCGAAGGCGTCCTTCATCATCATGTGCGGAGTCACCGGGCTGGTGGCCTCATTCACGTCGTTATCGAGGGCGATGTGCGAATGGGAATCAATGATGCCCGGCATCACCCACTTACCTGTGGCGTCAATAACGGTAGTGCCAGCGGGCGCTTTCACGTCCTTGCCGACCGCGACGATCCTGCCATCGTGAATGTAAATACTGCCGTTTTCAATGCGTCCGTGGGTCACGGTCAGCAGCGTTCCTCCGCGAATCACAACGTCGTTGTGTGTTGCGGCGGGACTCTGTTGCGCGGCCGCCAGCGGCGCTACGGCAAAGACGCCGGCCAGACAGAGCAGCAATACCGGCCAGCCCGGTTGTGATTGAAGATGAGAGCGACGCACCATAGCTGTCTCCTTATGAAGAAGTGAGATTCTATGAGCCGAAGATGCAAATAGCAATTGGCAAAATAGCACTCAGCATTCAGCCCCGCAACAGCGTCTCCTGACCTGTCAGTCTTGTCAGCCTTGAATTGTTTCAAATTTGCCGGCGTCGAGATTCTCCTCGTCATCAGGAGGATGGTCAGGGGCTGTATGCTGAGTGCTGACTGCTGAATGCTATTCTCCTGCATTATCATTGGGCCAACTATGCGTGCCGTAATTCAGAGAGTCAGTCATTGCCGGGTCAGAGTCGCGGGCGCCGTTGTGGGCGAAATCGGCCCAGGCCTGCTGGTTCTCCTGGGCGTCGGCAAGGGAGACACTGAATCTGCCGCTGATTACCTGGCGGAAAAAGTGCTTGGCTTGCGAGTTTTCGGAGATGACGCGGGCAAGATGAATCTCTCCGTGCAGGACGTGGAGGGAGAGGTCTTGGTGGTGTCGCAATTTACTCTTTATGGCGATGCGCGCAGGGGAAAGCGGCCATCGTTCGATAGCGCCGCTCTACCGGAAGATGCACGGCGCTTGTACGAGTATTTTGTCACCAAGATTCGGGCCTCGGGCCTGACCAGCGCCACGGGCCAGTTCCAGGCCGTTATGGATGTTGATTCAGTGAATGTTGGGCCGGTAACGATACTGTTGGACTCGGAGAAGCTTTTGTGACATCTCGAAGAATTCTCCCAACTTCTTCGATGAGCATCGCGGGGCGATCGACCAGTGCACCTTTTTCCAGGAACGCCGCCGCGCCCTCTTTCAGAAGTTTTCCTTCGTTTCGCTGGGAAAGGCCTGTCAGGACAACCACAGGGATGCGGGCCGTCGCGGGATCCGCTTTCAAGGCTTGCAGAACGTCGGGTCCGCTCATCTTGGGTAACATCATGTCCAGCAGAACAAGATCGGGACGGTCCAGATAGACCCTGCGCAGGGCATCCTCGCCGTCTTCAGCACAGACTACGCGATAGCCGGCTTTTACCAGAGTGCGCTCAGTGGCGAACCGCAGCAACTTGCTGTCGTCTACCAGAAGTACGGTTTGCATGGGGTTCTCCTTGCTGCCATGGGCGCTCCTTGCCACTAAGGACGGCAAGAATCATCCGCTAGTTGCTTCATCGGCAGGATTTGTCAGTACTTAAGTCTGAGTTTGGGGAAACCCGTAATCATCGGTGATAAGACGATGTCAGCGCCGGCGCAAAATCCGCGCTGCCAGAGACGCTGCCTGTTCGATCCCCAGCGCGGCCGTCAGTCCGAAATAAGCCAGACCATAGGGTAAGAGCACCATAAGTGCGGCAATCTGAGGTTGTTGCGGGTGCATTGCAATCTTTATGCCCCAGGCAAGTGCGGCGGACGTCACGGCGGCCAGCCACAGCCTGGCAAAATAGGCTGCAGGAAATTGTATGCGGCCGATGCGCCGCTCCATTCCGCGCCGCAACAGCAGGAATTCCACCCACGCGGCAAAACCTGCTGAAGCGGTCAATCCAGCAACGCCCCACTTTGGGTCAATCCCCAGGAGTTTTGGCAATTGCAGCGCTGCAAAATATCCCAGTCCGGTGGTAAGCGCCACGCGCAGGACCGCGAAGCGCAAGGGCGTCCGCGTGTCGCGCAGAGCGAAGTAAGCCGAAGAATAAAGACGCCCCACCGTGGAAGCCACAAGTCCAACTGCGGAACCGGCCAGTATTCCCCAGACATTCACCGATTGTGCGTGCCCGAACTTTCCCGTCTGGTAGATGGCGCCGGCAACAATGTCGCCTAGAGAAAAAAAAGCAACCGCGGAGGGAACAACGAAGAAACCGATGCGGCGCGTGCTGGATAGAATTCTGGTGCGTAGCGTTTCCGCAATCTGTTGCTCATTTCCCAAAGCGCTGGACATGCCTGGCAACTCGGCGGCGGAAACCGCCATTCCAAACAAGCTCACCGGCAGGAGATAAATCGTTTGCGCGTAACCCAGAGCGGCAACTGCGCCCGTGGGCAGCGGGCTGGCCAGGACCGTGTCCACATAAGCGCTTAACTGGACAACGCCGCGCGACACGAATACCGGAGTGAAGTTCGCAATGATGGTGCGCACGTTCTGGTTCGCCAGGCCAAAGCCCAGTCGAATCCCAGGAGCGAGCCTCAGCACAACGGGAAGCTGGATGAGAAGCTGCAGCAAGCTTCCGGCCACCGAACCCCAGATGCCGTACACCGCGAGATAGGACAATTCCGAGCGACCGCCGTACCAGATCAGGGCACCGATTACTGCTGCGTTCCAGACAACGGGCGAGGCGTAGGAAAGAAAAAATCTGCCGTGGCTATTCAGGATCCCCAGACACCATGAAGAGAGGACCAGGAAGCCAACTCCAGGAAACAGAATTCGGACAAGCTGAATCGTCAGCCGCTGCGTCTCGCCGGCAAAGCCTGGCGCAATTACCGTTACAAGCCAGGGAGTCGCCAGGACACCGGCGAGCACCATCAGGGAAGTAATGACGGCCAGCAGGGAAAAGATGGCGCCGGCCACTCGTCCGGCTTCTTCCTTTTCTCCCTGCGCCTGCAATTTGGCGTATACCGGGATGAACGAAGCAGAGAGCGTTCCTTCACCGAAAAGATTCTGCAGGAAATTCGGAATCTTCAGGGCCGCGCGAAAAGCGTCTGCCGCATAGGTCGTGCCGAAGAAGTAGGCCAGGATGCGTTCCCGCACCAGCCCCGCGATACGGCTGAGTAATATCCCTGCGGCAACGAGAAAGGCGGAGCGGCCAACGCTTGTCGCTCTCTTTGCGTCGTTCCCGGCCTTTGCGCTAAATGGCATCTTCAAGTTGCTATCGGCCCGCACCCACCAGCAACCGGACGATCTGGTCAATGGCAGCCGCGGCCTTGCTCGAGGGCAGATTGATCTTGTTGCAGAAGATGGAAAACGCAAAGCGCCTGCCGGAAAGGGTCTGGCCGTAACCAGAGAGTGCGCTGACGTGGCTGAGGGTGCCGGTCTTGGCATGGACGCGTCCCATCGCCTGCGTGTTGAGAAAGCGGTCGGTCAGCGAACCATCGACTCCGGCGACCGGCAGGCTTTCCTCGAGGGCCGGGCCCCAGGTCTGTTTGGCGTCATGCAGCAGCACGCGGACCATGGCGGCTGGAGTGATGAGGTCGCGGCGCGAGAGTCCGGACCCGTCCGTGAAGGAGTATTCTTCATCCGTGACCCCTGCGCCGTGCAGAAACTTCTGCAGGGCCGCGATCCCGCCTTCATAGGAGTTGTTGTCCTCGCTCTGCGCACCAATCAGCCTGAGCGCCAGCTCAGCATGCAGGTTCTGGCTGGTCTTGTTGATGACACGGATGTCTTCAATCAGTGGCAGCGACATATGCAGAGCCAGAATCGTTGATTGCGGAGGCTGCGGAACAGGCGGAGTGGCGGAACCATCGGGGGATGCAGGCGACGACGCATGGGTGCCGCAGCAAGCGCTGACGTCCGGGGCTGGAGACGGCACTGGGGCCGCATCCTGAGGCGGTATCTGATCAAAAAACTGCGCCAGATCTCCGTGCCTGGCCCTGGCTTTGCCGGCGATGGTGATTCCACGCGCCTCCAGCAGCGAGCGAAAAATCTCCGCAGTAAACTCCGCGGGGTCTTCAATGGAAATCGCTTCCGTGAATCCGGTGTCCGCCTGCGGCAGCACGCCCCACAGAAGAATCTTGCGCGAGCCGGGGTCGCGATGTATTCCGACCTTCCTCGCCGTGCCTGCCGGGGCGGTGATGATGCGATTATCAAGTTCGTAGTAATTGGACTGCGGCTCAAACGTCACTAATGCTTTGTCGCCGGGTTGTGCCGCCGGCGCGACCTTCAAAAAAATGCTGTTGTCGTTAAACGTGAGGGCGGAGATCGGCGCGCCATCGAGCCACTGCAGGTCGTCCTGCGCCCAGCCGTCCGGATAACGCTGCGGTGCGTAAAAAGTATCGTCGCCAATGATGTCGCCGGTCACGGTTTTTAGGCCACTCTGTGCGATCTGGTTGGCCATGTCCTCGAGAATTTGCGTATGAGGAGGATTGCTCTGGCTCTTGAGATAGTAAGGCAGCTCGCGTCCGGAAATGTTGGGGTCGCCGCGGCCGACGATGACCAAGTCACCGTCCAGGCGGCCCGCGGCGTCGATCTGACCGGTAGTTTCGACCGTGGTACGAAAGCGGTAGTTCGGTCCCAGGTAAGCCATTGCGGCGGAAGTAGTCAGCAGCTTGGCGTTCGAGGCGGGAAGAAAGAGACGGTCGGCGTTGCGCGCATAAATGGTTTTGCCGGTTTTCAGATCAACAACGTCAATTCCCCAGTCGGCCCGGGCCAGTTGGGGCTGGGCCAGAACGGCGGCGATCCGCGCGGCCAGGTCTTTTTTGGGCGCTGCTTTCTTCGCCTCCGCACCGCAAAGTGAAAGCTGCAACAACGCGAGTTGGAGGAGCACCACCCCGGCGAAAAAAGCGCGTGACCGACGCATGATAACTGGCGTGATTATACAATCGCGCCATGCCCCGGCCGTCCTACACCTGGGAATTGCGCAGCCGCCGCCTGGAACTGGGGCCGCGCACGCTGGTCATGGGAATTCTGAACGTCACGCCGGACTCGTTCTCTGACGGCGGCAAGTTCCTCTCCCTCGACCGCGCCGTTGGCCACGCCCTGCAAATGCTGGACGAGGGCGCCGACTTGCTGGACGTTGGCGGCGAGTCCACGCGGCCCGGCGCCCGCACCGGCAGCGACGGCTTACCTGTGGAAGAAGAACTGCGCCGGGTGATGCCGGTGGTGGAAGGCGTGCTCCGGGAGCGGCCGGAAACGCTCCTGTCAATCGACACCTACAAAGCGGAAGTTGCCCAAGCCGCAGTGACCGCGGGAGCAGAGATCGTGAATGACATCAGCGCGCTGCGTTGGGACCCGGCCATGTCCCGCACGGCAGCGGAGTCGCGCTGCGGCGTCGTGCTCATGCACACGCGGGGGCGTCCGGACGAATGGCGCAGCCTTACGGCCTCTCCGAACATTGTGGCCGAGGTCAAGAACGATCTTCGCGCCTGGACACAAGACGCTGCGGATGCCGGTATTGCCAAGGGTCGGATCATGCTCGATCCCGGCTTCGGCTTCGGCAAGAGTTTTGACCAAAACTATCCGTTGCTCGCCCGGCTGGGAGAATTGCACGAACTCGGTTTCCCTTTGCTCTCTGGCACGTCGCGCAAGTCGTTCATCGGGCGGACGCTGGCGCGATACGGCGAGGATGCACCCATGAACCAGCGCCTGTACGGCACGATCGCGACGGTTACGGCCGCAGTGCTCCAGGGCGCGCATATGGTCCGGGTGCATGACGTGCGGCCGGCGCTGGATGCGGTGAAGGTGGCGGACGAGATTCTTTCCCAATCCCAGATGTAGGTATCCCTGTCCCGTCGGAGAAAGCTATAGCTTCAGCCCGCGCAAGTATTCCGCAAATTCCTTGCCCATCTCCGGCCGCTTCAAGGCTAACTCTACGGTCGCCTTCAGGAAGCCGAGCTTGTCTCCGGCATCGTGCCGCTTGCCTTCAAATGTGTAGCCGTAAATTTTCTCGCCCGCCTGCAGCAGACCGCGCAGACCGTCGGTGAGTTGCAGCTCGCCGCCGGCGCCCAATTGTGTGTTTTCCAGCGCCTCAAAAATCTTCGGCGTCAAAATGTATCTGCCGATGATGGCCTGGTTGGACGGCGCGTCTTCCACTTTCGGTTTTTCCACCAGGTTCTTCACGTCATACACCCGCCCGTTGAACTTGCCTTCAATCTTTTTGGCGTCGAGCACGCCATAGGAGGAAATTGCCGGGCCGTTGACCTCCTGGGTGGCAATCACCGAGCACTGCGATTCTTCGAACACGTCCATCATCTGGCGCAGGCAGGGACGCTCGGCGTCAATCACGTCGTCCGCGAGTATCACGGCAAACGGCTCGTTGCCCACAAGTTCCCGCGCCATCAGCACGGCGTGGCCCAGGCCCAGGGCCTGCTTCTGCCGAACGTAAGCAACGTGCATCATGTCGGAGATCTTGCGCACTATCGCCAGCAGTTCGTTCTTTCCGCGCTCTTCGAGCAGATGTTCCAGCTCGTAGCTGACGTCAAAGTGGTCTTCAATGGCGTTCTTGCCGCGCCCGGTAATGATAATGATCTGGTCGCAACCCGCGGCTTGCGCCTCTTCCACTCCGTACTGGATAAGAGGTTTGTCCACCAGCGGCAGCATCTCTTTGGGCTGCGCCTTGGTGGCGGGCAAAAAACGCGTTCCCAGCCCGGCTGCGGGAAAAACGGCTTTGCGGACTTTCATTTTCATGATGTCTCTTTGGTGAATTCTACTTGAAGGCCTGGCACTCAGCAGTCGGCACTCAGCCCCGTAAGATCTCTGAGACACAGAGGAAAGAAGTAAACGGAGGATATTTTGACCCCTGCTTCCTCTGGTTACTCTGTTCCTTTGTGTTTCAAAGGCGTTTTGGACCACCCGTGGATGTCAAAGGGCTGAATGCTGAACGCCGCGTGCTGACTGCTGATTACTCCCTCGCGAGGAACCTATTTCTGTTTGTACACCACGCCGCCCTTCATCACGAAGACCGGGTCCTGGAGCAGCGTCACGTCCTTCGTGGGATCGCCATTCACGGCAATGATGTCGGCAAAATTCCCCGGTTCAAGAGAACCGATCTTGTCCCAGCCCAGCAGATCAGCGGCATTCACTGTGGCTGTGCGGATGGCCTGTAGCGGCGTCATGCCCAGTTTCACGTACACCGCGAACTCGTGGGCATTCAGCCCATGCGATAGACAGCGGCGTCCGTGCCGAAGGCAACTTTTACTCCCGCGTCAAAGGCCCGTTTGACGTTTTGGCGCGCCATCGGAACGACAGCGCGCATTTTGCCTGCATACATTTCCGGAAGCCCGATTCTCACCGCGTTTTCCGTCATCCAGTCGCCCAGGTAGAGAGTGGGCACAAGATAGGTGCCGCGCTCTTTCATGATTTTGATGCCGGCATCGTCTATATAAGATCCGTGCTCGATGGAGTCCACGCCTGCTTCGGCGGCCCAGGCAATGCCTTGCGCGCCATGCGCGTGTGCGGCAACTTTGCGGCCCAGGCGGTGGGCGTCGGCAACAATGGCTTTCATCTCTTCCAGTGTGTACTGCGAAGCGCGGGGATCGTCGCCTTTGGAAAGTACTCCACCGGTGGCGCATATCTTGATCACATCGGCGCCATACTTGATGATCTCGCGGACCTTGTGCTGCACGTTCTCAACGCCGTCCGCAGCGCCGTCCGACTGGGCATGCCATTCGTAAGGCAGCAGGTTCTGGTCGCAGTGGCCGCCAGTGATCGAAAGCGCCGGGCCACTGACCATCATCCGCGGACCGGGCACCATGCCTTCATTGATGGCATCTCGCAACGCGATGTCGGCATATCCGCTGGCGCCTACGTTGCGTACCGTCGTGAAACCTGCTTCCAGCGTGATCTTTGCGTTTTTTGCCCCAATCAGCGCCTGCTTCGGAATGGAGACGCCCAGTTCCTGGTAGCCAAAGTTCGGATCGAAAGTGATGTGGGTGTGCGCATCAATCAGCCCCGGCAGTAGAGTCGCGTTCGGCAGATTGATCTCCCGCACGGCGGCTGGATTACCCGCGAGCGGACCAATGCTGATGATCTTGCCTCCCTGGACCACCACCGTGGCGTTATCAATCATGCGGCCGGTCTTCACGTCGAGCATGTGTCCGGCATGGACCACCGTCGTGATGGTGTCGTCGCTCTTTCCCGTTTTCTGGGCCAGGGCTGCACAGGAAAGGAACGCAATTGCGCAGAGCAAAAGCCTTGAGCAGATGTTGGTTTTCATAAAGATTGAGTCCTCAGGCAAGCAGCGGATTATAGCAGTCTGCTATTCTTCCTGATTCGCGCTCATCCGCGCAAATCCGCAGTAGGTTTTCAGCTCCGATCCTCTGAGTCCGTTGCCATGGCTGTCCTCCAAAAATGAAACTTCCCTTTTTATTCGCCCACGGATATAATGCCATGGTTTATAAATGATGCCGCAAGGGGGAGAGCATGGCCGACGACAAAACCGAAAAATCCAAGGCAATTGATCTGGCGCTGGCGCAGATTGAAAAACAGTTCGGAAAAGGCTCCATTATGCGGCTGGGGAACAAGGAAGCCATTGTTCCCATCGCGGTGATATCCACCGGTTCCATTTCCTTTGACCTGGCGCTGGGCGTCGGCGGTTTTCCGCGGGGACGCGTGGTGGAGATTTTCGGACCGGAATCGAGCGGCAAGACCACCATCGCCCTCCAGGTGATTGCCGAGGCGCAGAAGGCCGGCGGCATGGCAGCTTTTGTGGACGCCGAACACGCGCTTGATCCCCTCTACGCCAAGAAGCTCGGTGTGGACGTGGACAACCTGCTGGTTTCCCAGCCCGATTACGGCGAGCAAGCCATCGAGATAGCCGAAGCGCTGGTGCAATCCAATGCCATTGACGTGCTGGTAATAGACTCCGTCGCGGCCCTGGTCCCCAAGGCGGAACTGGACGGCGAAATGGGTGACAGCCACATGGGACTGCAGGCGCGGCTCATGTCCAAAGCCATGCGCAAGCTGACCGGAATTATCTCCAAGTCGCGGACCTGCATCATTTTCATCAACCAGATTCGGGAAAAGATCGGCGTGATGTTCGGCAACCCGGAAACCACCACGGGCGGCCGCGCACTCAAGTTTTATTCTTCCGTCCGCGTGGACATTCGCCGCATCGGCGCGCTGAAAGACGGTGACGTGGTGATTGGCAACCGGACCAAGATCAAGATCGTCAAGAACAAGACCGCCGCGCCCTTCCGGGAAGCCGAGTTTGACATCATCTACGGCGAAGGCATTTCCCGCGAAGGCGACCTGATTGACCTGGGCGTGGATCGCAACATCATCGAAAAATCCGGCACCTGGTTCAGCTACAAAGGCGAACGTATCGGCCAGGGCCGCGAAAACGCCAAACAATTCCTGAAAGAAAACAAAGACGTCATGGCCAGGCTGGAAACCGAGCTGCGCAAGGAACTGGGCATGAAGCCCCTGGTGCCCGAGCCTCCCGCACCAACACCGGAGCAGAAACAAGCCGTGGCGGTCGTACACGGCAAAGCGCAAGCGGGAAAGAAGTAGTTAGGCAAACCGCGTGCCTTTCCCCAGAATAGGACATGCTGTCAAACGAATGGTGAGTTTCGTCATCCTGTTGTATGTCGGGCTGGCGGTCTATGCGTTCTTTCTTTCGGACCATCAGATTTTTCTGCCACACCCTCCGTCCTACCGCGATACGCCGCAAGTGCTGAAGCTCAAGAGTTCCAGCGGCAATAAGATCTCTGCCGTATACCTGACGAACCCGTCCGCAAAGTTCACGTTACTCATAAGCCACGGAAACGCCGAAGACCTTGGAGACGACCAGTATTGGCATGCCAGCCTGCAGCGCGCGGGGTTCAGTGTTTTCGCTTACGACTACCAGGGATACGGAACCAGCGAAGGTAAGTCGACCGAGGACCACGCCTACGATGATGAAGCTGCGGCGTACGACTACCTTACGAACCAGCTGCATATACCGCCCGGGCAGATCATCATTTACGGCAAGTCGGTTGGCACTGGCCCTGCAGTCCACCTTGCCGCCCGGCAGTCGGCTGCGGGATTAATCTTGCAGAGCCCTTTCTTATCAGCATTTCGCGTGCTCACTCGGGTCCCCTTGCTGCCGTTTGACAAATTTCCCAACTACAAAGAAGTTCCGCGTATCCATATTCCCGTCCTGGTGATGCACGGGACAGCAGACCAGGTCATTGGTTTTTGGCATGGACAGAAACTCTATGAACTTGCGAACGCACCGAAATCTTCGTTGTGGGTCGAAGGAGCCGACCACAACGACCTGGAAATGGTGGCCGGTGACCGATATATCAAGGCACTGCAAAGTTATGCGGATTCATTGTGATCCCGCTTGTTGCTCCCTCCCGCAATCCAGAATAAAATCACCAGTTAGCCCGAAAACGAAGGACTCCTCTTGAACCTTGTACGCGCCATATATCCGGGTTCGTTCGACCCGCTCACCAACGGGCATCTTGATCTGATCGAGCGCGGGAGCAAGATTTTTGAAGAGCTGATTGTCGCCATTTTGCGCAACTCGGAGAAAGACCCGCTGTTTACCCTGGAAGAGCGCCGGGAAATGCTGGACGAGATGGTCGGCAAGTATCCCAACGTGCGCGTGGACACCTTTGACGGCCTGCTGGTGGATTACGCCATGCGGAAGCACGCCAAGGCCGTGCTGCGTGGTATACGCGCCATCAGCGACTACGAGTACGAACTGCAAATGGCCCTGATGAACCGCAAGCTCCAGCCGCAACTGGAGACGGTGTTCATGATGCCCGCCGAGGCGTATTCCTATTTGAGTTCGCGGCTGGTCAAGGAAGTGTTCCGTCTGGGCGGTTCCGTGCGCGGTCTGGTGCCGGAACTGGTGGAACAAAAACTAGCTGAAAAAGTCCACGGCATTGGTGTGCGATCGAAGTAGCAAGATTGAAGCAGCAAGGTCCCGCTAAAAAGAGGAGCTCATGGCAACTTTAGCCGCAATCAAGCAGTTCAGTGATCGAGTCAACCGCATTGAGATTTCGGCCACCATGGCCGTTGTGGCGGAAGCCGCAAAACTCAAGGCCGGTGGTGCCGACCTGGTGGAATTCGGGGCCGGTGAACCGCACTTCCCCACGCCGCAGCATATAAAGGACGCGGCCATCGCCGCCATCCAGCAGGACTTCACCAAATACACCACGGTCCCTGGAATGCCGGAACTGCGCGCGGCCATCGTGAAGCGCCACGCCGCTGACTTCGGCTCCAGCTACAAGCCGGAAGAGACCATCGCTTCCACCGGTGGCAAGCTGTCCTTGTTCAACGCTATTCAAGTGCTGGTGGACCACGGCGACGAAGTGATTCTGCCGGTGCCGTACTGGGTCTCATTTAAAGACATCGTGGAGTACGCGGGCGGCAAGTGCGTGTATGTGGAGACCGACGAGGGCGATGGCTTCCAGCTTACGGCGGAAATGATCGAGCGCAGCATCACTCCCCGGACGCGGGCCATCATCATCAACAGCCCCAACAATCCCAGCGGAGCCGTGCTTGATCCGGCGGAATTCACCGCCATTCTCCGGCTTGCGCACAAGCGCGGCATCTACGTAATCGCCGACGAGTGCTACGTCTATTTGAATTACACGGGCAAAAGTTTTTCCGCCGCATCGGTGGCGGAGGCGCGTGAGCACCTGGTGATCGCCGGTTCGCTTTCCAAAACGTATTCCATGACCGGCTGGCGTCTGGGATATGCCATGGCCCCGGCGCCGATCATCAACGCCATGACCAAGCTGCAGAGCCAGAGCACTTCGAGTACAGCTCAGATGGTGCAGAAGGCCGGAGTGGCTGCCCTGAATGGTCCGCAGCAGTGCGTAGCGGAGATGAAGGCCGAGTGGATTCGCCTGCGCGACCATACGCTCAAAGGCCTGGCCACAATCCCCGATGTGAGCTGCGTGCGTCCGGAGGGCGCGTTCTACGTCTACCCCAACGTTTCATCTTATTTTGGTAAGAGCGGCGTCAATTCCGCCGCGGACGTCGCCAAGCGGCTGCTGCACGAGGCCCACGTAGTCACCGTTCCAGGCGAGGCCTTTGGCACGCGGGAGCACATACGCCTTTCGTATGCGACTTCACCGGCGGAGATTGACCGGGGCATCAAACGCATGAACGAATGGTTCGGCAAGTTGTAAACGGCGAATCCTTACCGCGGATTCACGCTGATATGCGCGGATTGGAAAGAACGTCGGCGTAGAGACGCGGCACTGCCCCGTCTCACTTTCAAACTGTGAAGACTTCTTGATTCCGATAACTGATTTTCGCCACGTGACCAATCGAAAATGTACTCTTCATGCCTGACCTCTATCCATTACTTGTGCGTCCGCAATTCCAGGAGCGCATTTGGGGCGTACGCGATCTGGCGCCGCTCTATTCGCATCCGGTAACGGGCAATGCGATAGGCGAAGCGTGGCTCACCTGTGACAATTGCGCGGTAGCCAACGGTCCTCTTGCCGGACGTACGCTGGCCGATCTTGCAAAACAATTTGGTCGCGCACTGATGGGCGAAGCTTGCCCTGACCCTTCGCGATTTCCTCTACTGATGAAATTCCTGTTTCCCCGGGAAAAGATGTCGGTCCAGGTGCATCCCGATGACGCAACCGCCGCCAAACTGGGCCTGCCTTCCGGCAAGACGGAGTGCTGGTACATTCTTCGGGCGGACGCCGGCGCGAACGTTGGTCTCGGCTTGAAGAGGGGCACCACCAAGGCCGCAGTGGAGGCGGCAATCCGCGGAAACACCATGGAAGAATTGCTGAACTGGGTTGAAGTCCGGGCCGGCGATTTGATCTACGTGGACGCTGGCACCATCCACACCATCGGCCCGGGGAGCGTGGTCCTGGAGATCCAGCAGAATTCCGACACCACGTTCCGCCTTTATGATTACGGCCGGCCGCGCGAACTCCATATAAAAGACGGGCTCGACGCCGCCAAAGAGCAGACACACGCCGGCAAAGTTCCGCGTGAGAATCAGCAGTCGGAAAAGGGCAAGACACAGGCCAACCTGGTGACCTCGCCTTACTTTGTAGTGGACCAGTTCAAGCTGGAGAAGCTGTGGGAATTCCGGCGTCCGCATGATGAGCGTGGCAGGCAGAGCGTATGGTGCCTGGCCGCTCACGCGGGTTGCGCGATCGTGGAGTACGACGGCGCCACCCCGTTCACGTGGACCAGCGGAGAGGCCGTTGTCGTCCCGGCAGCAGTGGAGAGATTCACCTTGAAACCGCAGTGGGAAATCGAATTCCTGTGCGCTTCTTTGCCCGCGGAACACGTTGGGCCTCCGCGGACGCTTCCGGTTTGAGACAATGTATCTGCCGTGAGGGAGATGGTTTGAGCACAGGCAAGTTTTATCCGGTGGTCCTGGCGGGCGGAAGCGGGACGCGTTTCTGGCCGCGCAGCCGGCGCGGCCGCGCCAAGCAGGTCCTGGCACTTGACGGCCCGCAGACGATGATCCAGCAAACGGTTGCCCGTCTTGCTCCCCTGTGCGCGGCGGAAGATTTCTGGATCATCACCAATGAAGTAGTCGCTCCAGAAATCCGGCGGCAGCTTCCGGCCATGCCGCCAAAGCAGATTGTCGAGGAGCCTGCTCCGCGCAACACTGCGCCGGCAATCGGTTTGGCGGCGTTCATCCTGCAAAAAATCGACCCCGATTCCGTCTTGGGAATGTTTCCGTCAGATCAGGTCGTTGGTGACGAAGCCAAATTCCGCCATGTGTTGCGGCACGCCGCGGAACTTGCCGCACAGGGCGAAAACATTGTGGTCCTGGGCGTTCCGCCTTCGCGGCCGGAAACTGGGTATGGCTACATCGAAGCCGGAGACCAGATCTCCGGCGAGCAGTTCCGGGTAAAACGCTTTACGGAAAAACCCAACCTGGAAAAGGCCGAGGAGTTTACGACCGCAGGGAACTACTACTGGAACAGCGGCATGTTTTTCTGGCGAGCCAGCACGCTGACCCGCGCTCTGCGCGAGCATCTTTCTGAGACCGCGCCTTTCCTGGAAGCGATCGCCGCGGCCTGGGGAACAGAAGACTTCGATTCAAAGTTTCGAACGCTTTATCCGCAATGCGAAAACATCAGCATTGATTACGCGTTACTGGAGCCGCGTTCAGCCAGGGGCCAGCACTCGTCCAGCCTCTTTTGCCTGCGCGCGGACTTCGGCTGGAATGATCTTGGCTCCTGGGCGGCGCTCCATGATCACAAGACCAAAGATCGCAAGAGCAAAGACGCCAGCCGTAACGTGATCGACTCCACCGGCTCCTATACACTAAATGCCACAGGAAATTACGTTTACGCACCCGGAAAGTTCGTGGCCGCCGTGGGCGTACACGACCTGGTGGTGGTGGAAACGGAAGACGCTATTCTGGTGACCACGCGCGAGCACTCCCAGGACGTCGGCAAGATTGTAAAATTTTTGAATGAGAAGAAGATGACGGAGTTGATGTAAAGAAGCCGTTAGCTGCAAGCTTCTGGCTGCTAGCCAGGCCGTGAGGCAAAGGAAGTGAATATCCGACTAGAAGCTAGCGGCTGGTAGCTAGGAGCTGTAACGGGGAGAACATGTCTACCGAAATCAAGTTTGGCACCGACGGCTGGCGGGGAGTCATCGCCGACGATTACACCTTTGGCAACGTACGCCGCGTCGCCGGCGCGATTGCCGCGTACGTCCTGAAGAACGAAGATCCCTCGCGTGGCGTCATGATCGGATACGACACGCGCTTCGGTTCCCGCCGCTTTGCGGAGGCCTGTGCCGACGTTCTGGCGCTGGCGGGGGTCCCTGTCAAGCTGGCGAACGACTATACGCCTACGCCCGCGCTCTCCTATGCGGTCAAGAACCTCGGCGCGGCGGGCGGTGTCATGATCACATCCAGCCACAATCCCTGGAACTGGAACGGCGTGAAGTTCAAGGCGAACTATGGTGGTTCGGCTACTCCGGCTATCATCAAGCTGATTGAAGAAGCGGTCCGCGCGGGCGCCATGCCCCGGGGCACGCCGGCCCGGATTGAAGAAGCCGATTTCAACACGCCTTATGTTGCCGCGATCTGCAAGTTCGCCGATCTCGACAAGATCGCGAAGGCCGGATTCAAGTTTGCCATTGACTGCATGTATGGCGCGGGACGCAATATTCTTTCCGACATCTTCCGCCAGCGCGGCATTGACCACGTGCAGATCCGGAGTGAGGTCAACCCGCTCTTTCCGGGAATTAATCCTGAACCGATTGAGCCCCACGTGCGGATGTTGCAGGACACGGTGGTGAAGGAAAAATGTCATGCCGGCTTCGTGACGGACGGCGATGCCGACCGCATCGGCGCGGTCGCGGAAGACGGCAGCTTCGTGGATGCCCACAAGATCTACTCGATTCTGCTGCAGTGGCTGCTCACCCGTCACAATGACTGGCCGGGCGATGTAGTGCGCGCTTTCAACACGACCCGCATGCTGGACCGCATTGCCGCCAAGCATGGCCGCAAGCTGATCGAATGCGGCATCGGGTTCAAGTACATCTGCGACCTCATGCTGGAGCGCCAGATTCTTGTAGGCGGAGAAGAGTCCGGCGGCATCGGCATTCAACGCCATCTGCCCGAGCGCGACGGTCTCCTGAATGCCCTGCTTCTGGCCAACGTCATGGCCGACGAAGGGAAAAGTCTCGGCCAGTTGGTTGCGGCGTTGCAACAGGAGTACGGCCCGCACTACTACGCCCGCCGCGATCTGCGCGTGGCCAATGACGTAAAAGAAGCCGCCATTTCCCGCGCGGCCAGCAGCGAAGTGAAGACGCTGGGCCGCTATAAAATCCTGCGCAAGGAAGACATGGACGGCATCAAGTTCTTCCTGGATGCTCCGACGCCCGGCGACGGCGCCGAAGCGTGGGTCCTTTTGCGCTCTTCCGGCACTGAGCCCTTGATGCGCATCTACACCGAGGCCGCGTCGCCGGACCTGGTGCAGGAAATTCTTGAGGAAGCCGTGGCGTTCGTGGAAGCCAGGGTCCCGGCCGGAGCTCATTGATGGACAACCACGATTCAGTCGCCGCCATGGCCGGCGCCTATGCGGAAAAAGCGGTGCTGATCGCTCGCGAATTCAAAGCCAAGCTGGATTACAGCGAAAACTCCCTCATGGAATTGGAAACCATTCTGGCGCAGCTTTCTCAGGAATTGCCCGGCGCGCGCCCGGCCGACCCGGACGTTACTGAGATCTGCAAGATGTGGGGCAGTTATTTCGGTGAGGTCGTGCGACGGCGATTTGGCGGCGAATGGGGCATTGAGACGTATCCGGGCAAGCAATTCGCGACCCTCACTCTCACCGTAGGGGGTGGCAAGCTTTTTCCCTCCATGAAAATCCACCGCCGGCTGACAGAAGGCGACGGTGACAATCTCTGGTCGTTTTACAAGATGGTCAAAGCCAGACTGGAAACCGTTCCTGGTGGAAAAGTTCAGTAGCCTTTTCAGGGGTAGATTCCCGACCCGAGTGGTAGAATCCTGCTAATTTCTGATTACGTACCTTTATCACTCGCACAGGAGAAGCCAATGAAAATAGCGTGTCGATTCGCGCTGGCAGCCCTGGTTTTGACCACAACGCTGGCTGCGTCAGCCCAAGAGCAAGATAAGGACAATAAGAGCGGAGTGACTACTCTGGCGGCAAGTAAGTTCGGGCCGTTGCCGGGAATGCCCTCATGCCTGTCACTCTCCGTTCAGCGTGGCGACCCCGCCAAGGGCGCCGCAGTCATCCTGATCAAGATGACGCCCGGTTGTACCGTACCCTGGCATTGGCACACCGCAGGAGAGGCCCTCATGATGGTCAGCGGCAAAGGCAAGATCGAGATGAAGGACGCTGCCGCATCTGCCGTTGCTCCCGGCGACTATGTGCTCCTGCCGGGCAAGCATCCCCACCAGTTCAGCTGCGCCACTGCATGTACGTTTTTCGATGTAACGGAAGGCGCCTTTGACGTGCACTACATTGACAAAGACGGAAAGGAAATCCCACCCGATCAAGCACTGGGGCCTGCGAAGAAGCCGATGGGCAAAAAGAAATAGCGCCCAGCGATGGGTGGCTGTATGCCACCCGTCGCGGGTCATTTTCCACGAAATTTTGCCGCGCGCTTCCCCAGAAATGCCGCAATTCCTTCCCGGCCGTCGGCGCGGCCGGACGCCGCGGAAATTTCCAGGCTCTCCAATTCCATTTGGGTCTCGAGCGACTCGTCCCACCCTCTGTGCAACAGTCTCTTGGTCACTCCAAAAGCTTGTGTGGGGCCGTCAGCAAAGGCAGCGGCCGTTTCATTCGCGTAGCGCAGCAGCTCCGTGTCCGGAACAACCTGAGTCACGATTCCCCATTCCCGCGCTTCTTGTGCCGACAATTTACGGTTCGTCAAGGCAAGTTCCATCGCCCGCTTGAACCCGACAATCCTGGGAAGAAAGTAAGAAGAGCTGCCATCGGGTACCAGGCCGATTTTGGTATAGGCCATGAGAAACGTTGCCGACTCTGCTGCCAGCACAATGTCGCAGGAGCATGCCAGGCTGAATCCGCCTCCCGCCGCGGGGCCGTGTACTGCGGCGATCACCGGTGCATCCAGCCGCGCCAGCCGGGACGTTGCGAGATGAAGGTACGAGGTGGTTTCCCGGATGTAGGCAGGCAGCTTTTCTCCCTGTGCGGCAAAAGTCTTCAGATCGCCGCCCACGCTGAAAGCGCGGCCCGCGCCGCTGAGCGAGACCACTCTGACATCCGCCTCTTCACACCGTAGCGAGATGGCCAGGAGTTCTTTCGCCACTTCCAGGTTGATGGCGTTGCCCACCTCCGGCCGGTTGAGAGTAATGCGAGCAATGCCGTCTTGAATGTCACACAGCACGGCGCTGCCATGGCTACCGGGACCTGATTGCATGGTGTTTCCTCCGCAAGATTGAAGACCAACTCCGTAAGGTACCAAAGCAGCACGCCGCGGGCTAGCCGCCGATTCTCTGCATCCAGCCCGGCGGCGGCAGTTTCTCTTTCAACCCAACTCCACTGGTTCCGCGTTGCATCATCTGTTCGGACAGTGAAACGATCCTTGCGGCGGCCACATCTACAGGAACACCCCGCGCGTGAATGTTGGAAATCAGGTTGCGGCCGGAGTCATTCTGTCCAGCGCGCGGTTGGAAAGCCATGTAAGCGGAAAGACTTTCCGCCGTGGCCAGCCCGGGGCGTTCGCCAATCAGCAGCACTACAACTTCAGGATGCAAAAGCTCCCCAACATCATTCATTACGCCAACGCGGCAGTGATGCGCCACAAACGGCTGGCCCAGCGTCCAACCCAGGGCAGCCGCGCGTTCCATGATTTTAGGCAGAAGTCGCGGGACCTGTGTAGCCAGGGCCGTCACAGAAAGACCGTCGCCGATTACGATTTGCAAATCTGCTTCGGGAGGAGACAGTGCCCTTATTCTCTCTCTTCCGTTGTCGTCAAACTTTCTTCCCAGATCGGGACGCAGCAGATATTCGTCTTTTGATTTGGCCAGCGTAAACACTTCAAAAAGTTTCCACTGCCGCACAAACTCCGCTCCCAGGTCTCGGTCCATTTCCAGTTCGGTGCGGACAGCGTCGCGCGCGGCCGCATGGGCCTGGCGCAGTTCCAGTTGCGTGGACGTACGATACGCGGCTCCGGCGCGGTCCACGAGCACGCGGGCCGGCGTGCGCGCGCGAATTCTTTCGACCGGCTTTGGCCAGCCAGCGCCGTGAAGAACGGCGCTGTCAGAATCGGGAGGATCACTCATCTGGTGCCATGATCTCAGAACGCAGCTTGAAATCACAATTTGCCGGCGTGTTGATGGCTCCGCAGGCGGGCTGGTACAATTTTTTCCTCGGACGGTGCACCCTATGGAAAGTGTAAGTCAGCGTCGCCGCAACGGCCTTCTTTGGGCAGGCTTCTTCTTCCTGATACTCGGGATACTTAATTTTGCCATTCTGGCTTTCGTCAGCTTTCCCGGACAACAGTTTGTCCCCTGGCTCGACCTGGCGTTTTTCGCCGCGGCGGTGATTCTGTTCATCGCGGGGCTCCGGCGCTCCATGACACAGCCCCAGGTCTATGGCGGAAAGGTTGCGGGATGGATTTTCGCCGTCCTTGCCGTGCTGCTGCTGGGGTTCACGGGTCTTTCCAATTACAAGATGCGCGAGCTTCCGGCTTCGGGTGCGGCGCCGCAAGTCGGACAGAAAGTCCCCGAATTCTCCCTGTCGGACATCAACGGCCAGACTGTTTCTCTCGCGCAGCTTGAATCCACTCCCGGTCCCGCGGGCGCGCGTCCCAAAGCGGTCCTGCTGGTGTTTTATCGCGGATACTGGTGACCCTTTTGCAACCTCGAGTTACGAGGCATTGAGAAACACCTGAGCGAATTCGAGTCCGACGGAGTGCGGCCGGTGGCCATCAGCGTTGATCCGCCGGAAACTTCCCGTGATCTGAGCCGCAAGGCCGGGTACACCTTCACGTTTCTTTCCGATCCCAACGCCGAGGTAATTCGCAGTTATTCTCTGCTGCACGTTGGCGCAGGACCCGGAGGACATGACATTTCGCGCCCGGCAGAATTCCTGGTGGACTCAACGGGAACGGTGCGTTGGGCCAATTTTACCGAGGATCTCCGCGTGCGGGCGCGGGCCGAGGAAATGCTGGCCGCGGCCAGAGCCATTCAATAAGAACTCCGTCCCTGACCCTCTAGCGTCGCAGGGGCAGGAGTGCGCGCAACCGGCCTTCGCGCAGGAAAATTCCTACCCACACCAGCACGCCGATAATGATCGGAAAGTAGAAAGGCTCGCCGATGCGCGTGTGGCTTGCTGTGGCGCCGCCGAGATATGCTGTCAGCAAGAGCGCGCCAAAAACGGCTGTTTGCGGAATGGCATAGATGATCGTGCAGACGAGCATCACGATCGTGATCGGCACCCGAGGTGCTCTGGGTATCCGAGGTGGGCCATTCCTTGCACAGTCACCTGAGGCTTCATGAGACCTACAACGACGTTGGAGAGCATGAACAGCACTATGAGACCGCTGAGGATCCGCCCAGTCCAGAGACTTGCCTTTGAGACCGGAGCCGATGTTTCCGTTTGCATGATTTGTCCTCCAGAGTGTTTTTCCGTCGAACATCAATAGATGGTGCAATGGTATCCGGTGATGCAGGAAAAGGTCCATTTCCCACACCGCCGGGGACAAGGCGCGATTTTGCCATGTGGTGCTTACTTTTGCGGACATGTTTCTTCTCCTTTTTCTGCTCTTTTTGCAGCCCGCGTAGATAGTCATTCACGCGATCAAAACTCTGTTCCCAGTGTATAATTTCGCGGCCAAGAGAATCATCGCGCGGTTCGACCGGGGGTCCCATGCATAGCAAGCGATTCATCGCTTTCGTCCTCTGCCTGCTCTTTCTCGCCCAGGGATGCTCCAGGAAGAGTGAGGGAGACACCATCAGGATCGGCGTCATCACTTCGCTGACCGGCAGTCTGGCGGCTTTTGGAGAAGCGCACAAACACGGCTATGAAATCGCCCTGGACGAACTGAACGCCAAAGGCGGAGTCCTGGGCAAGAAGATCGAGCTGGATTTCTACGACGATCAGAGCAAATCGGACCAGGCGGTGCAGGGCGTTTCCAAGCTCATTGACCAGGACCGCGTGCCGCTGATACTAGGCTCCTACTCCAGCGAAAGCACCAAGGCCATTGTCCCCTCGATGATTCAGCGGCAGGTCCCGCTGATCATCCCCACAGCCACGGCCGACAACGTGATGGACTCCAGGTCCCCGTGGATATTCCGCGTCTGCGCCGGCGCGGCCGACTACGCCCGCGCCACCCTCGCGTTCCTCAAGAGCAACGGCGCGCCCAAAACCATGGCCATTGTGTACGAGAACACTAACTTCGGGCAGGCGAACATGAAAGCCATGACCGCCGCTGCCAACGAAGCCGGCATCAAGCTTGTGGCAGTGGAGTCGTATGAAGCCAAGTCGCCGGACTATAAAGCAGTCTTGCAGCGCGTGAAGAAAGCCAATCCCGACGTGATTTATTTCTGCTCCTACCTGCTCGACGCAACGACCCTCATGCGTCAGGCGCAGGAAGTGGACCTGAATCCCCAGTACTATACTTCCGCGGGAACAGGGTTTGCCGCCGCGGAGTTTCCCACGCCCAAAGGCGCGGGGAAAAACGCGGAATACACATTTTCCACGTCGCAGTGGCTGCCGGAGGCAAAGTGGACTGGCTCAAGGGAATTCGATGCGGAGTATTTCAAGCGCTACAATTCGCATCCAGCGTACCACGCCACGCAGGCGTACGCTTCGTTGCGCGCGGCCGTGCAGGCGATTGACGACGCCAAGTCCACCGACCCCGCCAAAATCAAGGACGCGCTCCACAATCTCAACATCAGCATGACGCTGTTCGGTCCAATCAAGTTTGACGCCAACGGCCAGAACCAGCACCCTGTCCTGGTCACGCAGGTCCAGGGAGGACAGTACCGCGTTGTAAATCCACCAGACGTTGCGGACGCCAAGCCGATCATCCCGGCGCCGAAATGGTCCCAGCGATAGCGCTCTCATCCCAAACCTGAAAACAGGAGGCTGGCGCAAAGTTGACACCGTTCTTACAAGCCTGCATGAACGGCCTTCTCACCGGCGCGCTTTACGCCGTGATTGGCATGGGGCTGGCGCTGATCTTCGGCGTCATGCGCATCGTCAATTTCGCGCACGGCGCGTTCCTCATGGTGGGCATGTACGCAACGTTTGTGCTCTTTGACACGTTCAAGATCAATCCTTACATTGGGTTCCTTCCCGCGGGGATTTTTCTCTTCGGCTTCGGCTACCTTGTCTATCTGTCCCTGGTCCGGCCCGTGCGCAACCAATCGCATTTCATGCAGATATTGCTGACCACGGGAATCGCCCTGATCCTGACGGACAGCGCCCAGCTCATCTTTCACGCCGACTATCGCCAGACGCACCTTGAGCTGGTCAATAAGGTCCTTCGTTTTGGTCCTTTTGCTCTCAATGCCGCATCCGTGCTTTCCTTCGCGATTGCAGCAGTACTCATTGTGGGACTCACGTTGTTCGTGACCCGCACACTCACCGGCCAGGCCCTGCGCGCGATCGCGCAAAACCCCGAAGTGGCGTCCCTGATGGGCATTAACGTATCGCGCATTCAGGCATTCAGTTTTGCGCTGGGGATTGCGCTTGCCGGAGCTGCCGGAGGCCTTCTACTTCCGCCGCTTTATCTCTATCCCGGCGTTGGGGAGGACTACACCACCAAGGCATTTGTGATTGTCGTGCTCGGCGGCATGGGCTCCATTGAAGGCGCCGCGATCGCCGGCCTGGTTCTGGGCGTATCAGAAAGCCTAACCAGTCTTTATTGGCACAACCACTGGGCGCTGGTCATTGACTTCGCAATCTTCCTGCTGGTGCTCTCGATCAAGCCCGGCGGCATCTTTGGGAGAGAAAGAGCATGATCGGATTCAAGGGATGGCAACTCGGTGCTCTGGTCGCTGTGCTCATCGCGTGCGTTTTTCTGCCGTTTGTAATGCAGAATGATTATCAGGTGCGGATCCTGTTTCGCATCGCCCTTTTTGCAGGACTCGGTCTCGCGTGGAACCTGGTGGGCGGCTACGCCGGACAACTATCCCTGGGCCACGCCGCTTTTTTTGGCGTCGGAGCTTATGGGCTGGCGCTCTTTTCCGCGCACTCTGTCCCCAAGTGGGCAGCTGTCTTTCTGGCCGGGTTGGTGGCGGCCGGCTTGGCAGCAATCATCGGCCGCATCGCCTTTCGTCTGCGTGGTCCGTACTTTACGCTCGCCAGCATTGCCTTTGCGGAAGTCCTGCGCCTGACCGCCACCAACCTCGATTGGACTGGCGGGGCCATCGGCCTGGATACGCCCGCCCTCTTTGCCGGCCGGTCGTTCATCTGGTCGCTGTATTTCTCCGCTCTCGGGCTGGCGTTGCTTTGTTTCCTGATCAACTACGCGACTTCGCGTTCGCGTCCCGGCTACTACCTGATGGCCATCCGCGAAGACGAAGAGACCGCGAGCGCCGTTGGTATTGATACGGCAAGTTACAAGCTGCGAGCTCTGTTGATCAGCGCGTTTCTCACCGCGCTCGGCGGAGCGCTCTATGCCAGCGCTTCCCAGCACATTGTCCCGGACGACTCATTTCCGCTCGATACGTCCGTGCAAATCGCAATCATCGCCATGCTGGGCGGTGCCGGCACGCTCCTTGGCCCCGTTGTGGGTGCTGCACTGTTGCTGACGGCACAGGAACTGTTTAAGAACCAATTCCAGGAAAGCCATCTCATGATTTACGGGATATTGATCGTGGTGGTAGTGCTCTTCCTGCCGGAGGGAATTGTCGGCGGGCTGCAGCGGCTGTTCCGCAAAAAGACAAAGCCTCTGGTCCAGAGCGCTCCGCCGGCGGAGGCCGCGTCATGAGCGTCAGCCTTGAGCTGCGCAACGTTCACAAAAGTTTTGGCGGGCTGCACGCCGTCCGGGATGTGTCGTTTGCTCTGAATGACGGCGAGGTCCTGTTCATCATTGGTCCGAATGGCGCGGGCAAGACAACGGTCTTCAATCTCATCAGTGGGTTCCTCCATCCCGACGCGGGCGCAATCGTATTTCAAGGCCGGAACATTTCCCGGCTCGCTCCGCATCAGACCGCGCGGCTCGGGATCGGACGGACATTTCAGATCGTCAAGCCGCTGCCTAACTTGACTGTGGTGCAGAACGTGATGCTGGGAGCGTTCATGCACACGCCTAATCCGCGACGCGCCGAAGACGCAGCGGCGAAGATCCTGGCTTTCCTTGGCATGTCGCATTTGCGGGATTTTCCGGCGCGGGGATTGCCTCTGGCCGCGCTGAAGCGCCTGGAGATCGCGCGCGCACTTGCTACCCGGCCCAGGCTGATGCTCCTGGATGAAGTGGTCTCCGGATTGACCACCAGTGAAGCGCTTGCCCTGGCGGAGTTGATCAAGCGCCTGCCGGAATGGGGCGTCAGCGTTGTAGGCGGCGTGGAGCACGTGATGCAGGTGGTGATGAAGATCGCCGACCGCGTCGTGGTGCTGGACTACGGGGCAAAAATCGCCGAAGGCCGGCCAGCTGACGTAGTGAACCTGCCTGTGGTCATTGAAGCCTACCTCGGCCCGAAGTATAAGGAGCTGGCGCGATGACCGTGGCGAACCCTCCGGCGGCAACGACCTCTTCCCCAGTCGCGACCCTTCTGGCACTGAACGAGATAACTGCGTTCTACGGCGACTTGCAGGCGCTGTTTGGCATCACGCTGCACGTCAACGCGGGCGAGATCGTAACGCTCATCGGCGCGAACGGCGCGGGAAAGACGACAATTCTGCGCGTCATCTCCGGGCTCAAGCCGCCGGCCAGCGGGACCCTGCATTTTGCCGCTGCGGAAGTCTCCCGCGTTCCCGCGCATGAAATGGTGGCGCGCGGGGTGAGCCATGTGCCCGAGGGCCGGCAGGTGTTTCCGTTTCTTACCGTGAAGGAGAACCTGGCGCTGGGCGCGTACACGCGGCGCGCTCGCCCGCATGTGAAGCGCCTGATGGAAGAACAACTGGCCCTGTTCCCGCGACTGGCGGAACGGCTTGGCCAGCTGGCAGGGACGCTCTCCGGTGGCGAACAACAGATGGTCGCGATAGCCCGCGGCCTGATGGCACAACCCAAACTGCTTCTGCTGGACGAGCCGTCCCTGGGCCTGGCGCCCAAGGTTGTAGAAGAGGTCTTCGAGAAAATTCAGGAAGTGCGGCGCGCGGGCATCACCATGCTGATTGTGGAACAAAATGTGGTGAGCGGCCTGAGCATTGCCGATCGCGGCTACGTGGTGCAGAACGGCGCTGTCCGGCTGGAAGACAGCGCCAGGAACCTGCTGGCGAATGAGATGGTGCGCGCGGCGTATCTGGGCTTATGAGGACCTGAGGTTTTAGAAGACCGGTTAAGCCGCGAATGAACGCGAAAGCGCACGAATAAGGCAATGCATGCGTTTTTCAGCGTAAATCTGCGGCCTTTGCAGACTCTACGTCAGGTCCTCCAGCTTTAGCGCTGTCGTGCTCTTCCACGCCGCCTGGAATTGCTTGTCCACAAACTGGGCATCGTAGTTGCGTCCCTGCGCTTTCAACGCTTCCCGCAGTCCAAAGAGCGAACGTGGATTACGCGGATTACGTTCCAGGTCTTCGCGAAAAACTTTCTCAGCTTCCGTCGCGTTACCACCGGCCAGCAGCGTTGCGCCCAGCGGTTCCCTCACTGAGATGGCCCAGTCTGGCGGTTCGTCATATTTGAGCGTGTCCTGTATGGCAACCGCCTGGCGCAGATAGGCGATGGCGCCTGCCGTGTCGTGTCTGGCCGCGGCAATTTTCGCCGCCAGCGTGTTTTCCGCGATCCTCAAGATGTCTTTCGTCCTGTTATTGATGGGCGGCGCGAATACTGCGTCGGGAGGTGTAGCGGCCTCTGCGTCTGTCACGATCTTCAGCTCCGCCTCGGCGTCGTTGATCTTTCCCGTAGCGGCCAGCGCGATGCCGCGTCCGTAGTGCCAGAGCATAGTGCTGGTCTTCATGGAGACATCGGGCCTGGGCATTTTCAGAATTTCGTCCCATTTGTGGAACCGGACCTCGACTTCCACCGGTATGGCCATGAAAGCTTCGAGGGAAGGAGCCATCTTCAAGTATGGGGCCACATGCGCCGCCAGCATGCCCGCGGCTTTGCGCGCCTGAGCGTAGTCACCTTCCACGCCGGCGCATTGCGCAATGAAATGGAGATTGTGACTGTAATACATGGCCGGATACATGGTCTTTCCACCGCTGGCCTGTATGTATGCGCGGTCGGCCTCTGCGGCTTTCTCGTTCGTTTTGACCGCGGCGTCAAAGTCTCCGGTGCGGATGTAAATGTGCCCCGGCATGTGGACGAGATGGCCCGCCCCCGGGGCCAGCGCAGCGAGCCGGTTTGCGGCAGCCAGAGCTCGTTCGGGATTCGGCGATGCTTCGACCGTGTGAATGTAATAGTGGATTGCGCCCATATGGTTGGGATCGCGTCGCAGCACCGACTCGAGCGTCGCCACAATTTCCGGGGTGCCGGGGTCCGGCGTCCCATCCGGATGCCACAGCTGCCAGCGATGCAGATTCATGGCGGCTTCGGCAAAGAGCGTGGCCGCGTCAAGGTCGTCGGGAAATTGTTTGACCACCTGGCGCATGGCGTCGCGATATTGCTCCGCTGCTTTGTACTGGTCGGCCTTCAGGTCGCCGGAAAACCGCAGCGCCATGGCGGCGATATAGGCGCGCTCGTCCGCCGTCGCCGATTGCGCAAGCTCCATGGCCTTCTGCGCCGCCTCGTGCGCCGCAAAGTACCGTTCCGCATCGGCAGGATCGTTATAGTTCGGACCAATCGCCTCGGCGAAGCCCCAGTACGCCATGGCCATCTTAGGATCAAGCTCCGCTGCGCGACGGAAGGAACGCGCTGCTTCTTCGTGGTTGAACGCGTAAATATAGCGCAGACCCTGGTCAAAGAAATTCTGCGCCTCAGGATTACTGGTGGTGACCGGATGATGCAGGTCCCCCAGGCCGGAAACCAGCGTCGCGGGCCGGTCCTTGCCGTGATCTGCAATTTCCTGTGCCGGAACCCCCAGAGCGCACACCAAAAACGCCATCACGATAGCTGAATGTCTCATATTTTCTCCCAGGCTATTTTGCCGTCCCCATCTGTTTGGCAGCATTCTATACCCGAGTCAGGGAAACTTCCCCAGTCGGATTGACCCGGAGCGAGCGTGTCCACGACATGAAAACCCTTGAAACACAGAGGAACGGAGGACACACAGACATCTGTTTCTCCCTTTACTCTGTTGCTCTGTCTTTCAGGTGTGTTATCACCCGATGGCCTTTTCCATTCCCGCGGCAAGCTGCTTGCGCGCGTCGGACGTCAGCTTGCGGGGCTCTGCGCCGTCATAGATCTTCATTTCATTCAGCCAGCGCAGGAACTCCGGAGCCGGTTTCAGGTTGAACAGCCGGCG
>Ga0210407_10000268_pt1 | contig 62606 bp, 54 predicted proteins | sample IncBWC27MmetaG_FD_150860 | JGI IMG/M metagenome (GOLD analysis project Ga0210407, IMG submission 150860) | Forest soil microbial communities from Barre Woods Harvard Forest LTER site, Petersham, Massachusetts, United States - Inc-BW-C-27-M | ecosystem: Environmental > Terrestrial > Soil >...
ATCAAGTCCTCTACCCGATCCGTCCCGGCGAGACGCAGTTTGAGATCGTCTATACGCTGCCGTATACCGGCACGCTCAAGGTATCCCCGAAACTGAATATGACGCCGGACAAGTTCTACGTGGTCACACCCAGGAAACTGCAGTTCTCCGCCGCCGGCGGATCGGCATTGCAGCCGGCGGCCGCATGGCCGGTGGATGGCACGATCAAAGGCGTAGAAACGCATGCCGCGGACACTTCCAAACCGGGAACGGACCTGGCCTTTGAAATATCGGGGACGGGGATGCTGCAGGACGACGCGGCGGCACGGCCGTCGGGCGGCAATCAGGACCCCACTGCCGACAACCGTCCCGGTGGCGGACTGGGCGTTCCGAATGAACAACCGGGACCGCTGCATTCCGCGCAATGGCTTCTGCTGGGAATCCTGGTCTTGTGTCTGGGCGCCGGCGCGGTCTTTGTCTATTTCAATAATCAGCCTGCGCCGGCCGTTGTCGCCGCCGCCGCCAAACCAACGGACCGGTCAGCCGCCCTGCTCGAAGCCATGAAGGAAGAGATTTTCCAATTGGAGACCGACCGCCTCCAGGGCAAGATTTCGCCGGAAGAGTACGACGCGGCCAAATCCGCGATGGACAAGACACTGCAACGCGCCATGCGGCGCCAGCAAAAGTAGCAACGGATTGCATGGCCCTGATCGTTAAATCCTCTCCTCTGCACGGCGCCGGAGTGTACTCGACCGCGCCCATCAAAAAAGGCCAGCGCGTGCTGGAGTACACCGGCCCGAAAATCACCAAAGAGCAGTGCGAAGGCATGTACGCCGGCACCGAAGTGACCTACCTGTTCGGCATGGACGACGGCAAGACGGTGATTGACGGCTTCGGCACAGCGGCCTTCGTCAACCACTCGTGCGACCCCAACTGCGAAACCGACGAGATTCGCGGACACATCTGGATCATCGCACTCAAGAACATCAAGGCCGGCGAAGAGCTGACTTACGACTATAACCTCTACGACGGCGAACCCGGCGAGCAGGCCCCGTGCTACTGCGGGACGAAGAACTGCCGCGGCACCATGTTTTCCGAAGACGAGATCAAGCGGCAAAAGAAGTTGCAGCGGAAGAAAGCGCCGCAGCCGGCGAACCATTCGAAGCGTCCGCGAAAGAAAGCGCGGTAACTTCGTCGCCGGTGTTACCGCTCAGGATTCTCGTCAAATTGATCGGTCAACGACAAAGAAAATCTTCTTCCTGCAAACAGACGCTCATCGGTGAGCGATTCCGGGGCGGTGACGTCACGGACTCCAGCTGCATCGTGGATCTCTACAAGCCGCAAAGCGGGATAGACCAACCAAACAGTCCGACTCCCGGCCACAAGATACTGGCGTACTTTCTTTGCTACGTCCTGGGCAAAATTGCCAGGGGAAATAACTTCTACCGCCAGTGTGGGCGCACCTTCAACCGGCGTCCGGTTGCGGTCAAAACTCTTAAGGAGCGGTTTGGCAAGGAAGGCCACATCAGGCTTGCGCACTATGTCCGCAGACAGCCGAAAATCCGTCTCATCGAGTACCAGACCCAGACTATTCGCCTGGACAAAATCAGTTAAAGCGCGACGCAAGCGGTAGCGCACAATATTATGTTCAGGTGTCGGGGACGGAGTCACAACTAGCTCTCCTTCGTCCAGCTCATAACGCGCATTTTCCGCAGCTGCGTCTTGCAGCTTTTGAAACTCTGCGAAGCTCACCTTGGTCGTGGCGCCCATTGTTCCCTCCAGCCATTGTTTGGCCAGGGTATTTGCCTCTCAACATTGTAGGGTTGGTTCAGGGCGCGCGCAATTCCCTTCTACAACTCCCGCCGGCCTTCCATGGCTTTCAGCATGGTGACTTCGTCGGCATATTCAATGTCGCTCCCGGCGGGGATGCCAGTCGCGATCCGCGTTACTTTAACGCCGGGGCGCTTGATGAGATGCGTCAGGTGGACCGCCGTAGCTTCGCCTTCGATGGTCGAGTTGGTGGCGATAATCACTTCATCCACGCTGCCGGTTTCGATCCGCTTGAGCAGTGACGGAATGCGCAACTGCTCCGGGCCCACGCCCTGCAGCGGCGAGATGGCCCCGTGCAGCACGTGATACACGCCATTGTAGGAGCGCGTTTTTTCGACGGCCGCGATGTTCGTTGGCTCTTCCACCACACAAACCAGACGCTGGTTGCGGGTGGCGCTGGAGCAATAGGTACAGGGGTCAACATCCGTAATATTGCTACATACGGAGCAAAGGTGAAGTTTTTCTTTAAGATTGTGGATGGCTGAAGCCAGACCGGCTGCGTCCTCCGGACTGGAGCGGAGAATGTGGAAGGCCATCCGTTGCGCGCTCTTGCTGCCCACGCCCGGAAGTTTCTTTAACTCATCAATCAGCTGAGCCATAGGCTCGGCAAACTTTGCCACGCGCGCCTCTACATTCCGGGAAGTCCCAGCCCGCCAAGCATGCCGCCGACACTGGCCTGCATGGCCTGGTCAACCTTCCGGCCGGCCTCATTCACGGCCGCGGTAATCAGGTCCTGCAGCATCTCCACATCGCCGGACTTGACCGCTTCAGGGTCAATGTGTGTTTCCACCACTTGTTTCTGCCCGTTCATTTTGATGGTGACCGCGCCGCCGCCCGACGACGCCTCAACCACGGTCTGCTTCATCTTCTGCTGCAGAGCCTCCGCCTGCTTTTGCGCCTGCTGCAACATGTCCTGGAACTGGCGTGCGTCAAAGCCACCCATAACTTCTCCTAGTTCTTTTCGCGGTGATCGATTACCGTCCGTATTTCCGCGCCAAATTTCTCCTGCATTCGCCGCACGACCGGGTCTTCCGCCGCGCGTCCGCGGGCGCTGGTCCCATTGCCCGCGGGACGGGGGACAGTGGCCGGACCGTTCTCCGGACCTGGGCCTCCGCCCGCAACCACAACCTTGAGCGGACGTCCGGCGGCCCTGCTGGCAGTTGCATTGGCAACCAGCTTTTGCTCGCGTCCCATCAGGACATCCATGACGGATGCCGGCTTGGAGACGGTCACCACCAGATCATTTCCCTCAAGGACGGCCCTTCCGGTCTCGAGCACCGCGGTCAGCATTCGGTGTCCAGCCTCTTCCAATTCCGTGAGCACGTAGCCGAGAATTTTTGCCGGATCTCCGGTTGTCTCCGGCTCTTCCGCCACGGCAGTGGCCGAAGAGGACTGCACCTTGATCTGGGAGCCCGAAGACATTTCCGGCTCGGGTGCGCGCGTCTTCCGCGCGCGGTCGGCTTCAAAGGGCGAGACGCTCTCTGTTCTGGAGGCAGGCGCGGCAGCAGCACTGGCGAGCGATGGCGCCGGAGCAATTGTCCTGCCGGATACTATTGCTGCTTTCTGGCCTTCCGGAGCAAGCTGGCTCAGAATCTGTTCCAGCGGCAGCATGCGTTGCGCGTGGACCATCTTCAGCACGCCCAGTTCCAGGTGGAAACGCTGTTCCTGCCGGTATCCCAGTTCGTCATGGGTGCGCAACATGATTTGCATGAAGCGCGCCAGGTCTTCCTCCGGAAATTTCTCCGCAACCCGCCCGGCACGCGCGCGCTCGTCCGCGGAAATCTGCAGCAGCGCGGAAGCATTGCCCGCCACTTTGGCCACGACGGCATTGCGCAGGAAGCGGACCAGCTGTTTGGCAAAGTGCGCCGGGTTCTGGCCTTCCGTCATGAGCTTGTCCAGCAGACGCAGGGCATCTTCGCTGGAGCTGCGCTCCACCGCACCCATTAATTCTTCCAGAATCTCCGAACCCACGGCGCCGACCAACCCGCGGACAACTTCCGCGCTGAGGGTGGTCCCGCAGCACGCAATCGCCTGGTCCATGATGGACAAGGCATCGCGCATGGAACCGTCTCCGGCTTCCGCCAGAACGGCCAGGGCTTCATCATCAGCCTGGATGCCCTCTTTGCCCGCAATGTCCCGGAGCTGGCCCACGATTTCTTCAAACCGGACGGCATGAAAGCTGAAGTGCTGGCAGCGGGAGCGGATGGTCTGCGGAATATCTTCCGGCTGCGTGGTGGCCATCATGAAGACCATGTGCGACGGCGGTTCCTCCAGCGTCTTCAACAAGGCATTGAAGGCGGCGTCGGTGATCTGGTGGGCTTCATCCAGGATGTAGATCTTGTAGCGGTCGCGTGCCGGACGGTAGCGCGCGGCCTCGCGCAGTTCGCGGATCTCGTCAATGCCACGGTTGGTGGCGGCGTCAATCTCAATGACGTCCACCGAACCTCCGGCGCGAACCTCGAGGCAGGAGTCACATTTGCCGCAAGGTTCCGGAGTGGGACGGTCGAAGGCCCGGCAATTTAGCGCCATGGCCAGGATGCGCGCGATCGTGGTCTTGCCGATGCCGCGATGGCCGCTGAAAATATAGCCATGCGCGATGCGCTGCTGCTCAATGGCGTTCTTCAGCGTGCGGGTAACGTGGTCCTGGCCGATCACGTCGGAAAAACTCTGCGGGCGGTATTTGCGCGCCAGAACTTGGTAGCTCATGAGGAGATTAGATTATACGTTTTTTTCAAATCCCGAGCGGAGCGAGGGATCCCTACGAGCTTCTAGTATCTGTCATTCTGAAATCTCGGCCCCCGCGTTCTTCGCAGACTAGAAGCGCGATGAGCTTCGACTCTCGTAATTTATAGTGGTCCTCACCCCGCAAAAGACGCGGGGATTCAGGATTTCAAAAGAGAGCCTCTACGGCGCCTCGATCAACTCCATTTTGCCGTCTTTTTTTCGATGCAGCACCTTCACTCTTCCCTGGAGGTCGCGGAACACAAACACTTCGCGGTCGCGGAACTCGGCTTCTTTTACAGCCTCTTCCAGCGTGAGCGGCTTGTAAGAAACCGAATCGGCGCTCTTCACGACGTGGGTCTCGGTGATCCTTACTGCATTCGGGAAGGAATGGACCATCACCGCGACGGCGGTTTTCAAGTTCTCGCCGACAGCCACGGACACGGCAGGCTCGGCCCTGGGTTTCTGCTCCAGCTTCTTGCGGGCCGAGCGTTTCTTGCTGATCCCCTTGGTTTTGTATTTCACGGCCTGGCGGTCAATCCGGCACAGCGCACAGCCTACGGCCACGGCCATTTCCGGCGCTTCCGCCAGGCCCACAATCGGAGGATGGTTGCGGACGCTCACGGTGATCTCCGCGCAGTGGCGGTGTTTGTTCGCGGCCAGAATCACGTGGCTGTCAAAATTATTACCGAGGAGTTTTTGGATTTTTTCAAGCCCGGTCTCGACTTGTTTGCGGATCGCAGGAGTAATTTCAAAATGCCGGCCAGTGTATTCCACGTTCATTGACTCCCTCCTTGGGTGCTTGCATTTGAGAGTCCCCCGTTTGGCGCCGCGAGAGCGGCTTCCATCAGGCGGCTTTACGGCTTAAGGCAAGAGCGCCTGACCTGGGCAGCCGCGCTTGCGTGAACGGTCCTTTACCCTCCATTCTTTACTCTTCTTTGATGCGTGCTGGGAATCTTCATGTCTTCCCGATACTTGGCGACCGTACGCCGCGTGACGTCAATCCCCTGGGACTGCAAGATGCGGGTGATCTGATCATCGGTGAGCGGGTGCGCCGTGTCTTCTTCTTCAATCAGCTTCTTTACGCGGCGCTTGAGGATCAACAGAGAAGTACCGGCGCCCTCGGGCCCCTGCACGCTCTCCGAGAAGAAATAACGCAGCTCAAATACTCCCTGGGCGGTGTGAACGTACTTGTTGGAAACAGCGCGGCTCACGGTGGAAGGATGCACGCCAATCTCTTCGGCCACTTCCTTGATCATCATGGGCTTGAGCAGATCAATGCCGTGGTCCAGAAAATCCCTCTGCCGGCCAATGATGGCGTGGCAAACCTTGAGGATCGTCTGGCGGCGCTGCTCGATGTTCTTGATGAGCTGGACGGCCGATTTATAACGGTCCTTCACGTAGGTGCGGACGTCCTTTTCGACTTCCGCGCCCTGGTTCAATAACTTGCGGTACGTCGGGCTCACACGGAGTTGGGGCAGGTCTTCATCATTCATCAGGACAAGAAATTCGTCGCCGTGCTTTACGAATGCGACGTCCGGTTCAATCAGCTTGGCCTCGCTCGTGTTGTAGCGCAGTCCCGGCTTGGGATCGAGCGTGCGGATGAACTCATGGGCCTGAATCACCGCTTCCAGGGGCCGCGTAATGGCCTTGGCAATCTCCTTGTATTGTTTGTTGACCAGCGAATGGAGATGGGCGTCGGCGATTTTGGTGGCGTCTTCAATGACCTGATCATTTTCCGGGTCCTCGCTGCCGTCCATGTAGCGGGTCTTGCGCAAGTGTTGCAGCTGGGCCAGCAGGCATTCGCGCAAATCGCGGGAAGCCACGCCCGGGGGATCGAACTGGCGCACCAGAGCAATCGCCTCGCGGAGAAGTTCACGGCTGAATTGCGGGAGCGGCGCTGCGACACTCTTCTCTTCAGCTTCAACTTGAGCGTCAGCATCTGCGTCAGGCGCGGGTGAGGGTGAGGCCACCCGTTGGAGATCGCCGGGGTCCGAATGATTGGACGGTTGTTCTTCCGGCGTTATTTGTCCGGCCAGGTGCGGCTGGGGAACAATTGCATCACCGTTGTCTTCTTGCGGTTTCTGCTCCTGGGCCACACCCAGAAGCTCGTCTTCCGTAGCGGTCAGATAGCCGTCTTCATTGAGGTTCCCGATCACCAGTTCGGCGGCGGCGTAGACTTCCGGAGAAACATTGACCGAGCCCAGCTGCCACAGGAGATGGTCCGTCAGGGTGGCGGGCCGGGAGAGAAAATTCTCAAACGACGGCCGGTCGATTTCTTCCAGATCGGCGGAGTTGCGATAACCTGGATCAAGATAGTCCCGGAAGAACGAGCCGAAATCAATCTCGTCAAACGGGTCTTTCTTTTCTTCCGCGGGAGCGGGCGCTTCCGGCGCCTGTTGCGCCAGACGCTCTTGCGCGTCGTCGCGTTCGCGGGCCTCTTCACGTCCCGCGACTTCATCGAGCAGCGGGACCGTCGGATCGAATTCCTCCAGGACGGGATTTTCCACCATCTCGGTGTTGATCATCTCCTTGAGTTCCAGCTTGTTGAGCGCCAGCACGCTCACCATCTGGACGAGCCCGGGCGTGAGTATCTGCCGCTGGGAGACCTTGAGGTTCAGTTTGTTCTGGAGCAACACCATGAGAATGCAGCCGTACTTTTTCTTACCCCCGGGGCCGTTTACCCCAAAAGACTACCGCGATCATCATACAAATGAAAAGCTCTCGCCTAAATACACGCGCTTTACTTCAGGATCATTGCCCAGTTGCTCCGGAGTGCCCGTTCGGAAAATGCGCCCTTCATTAATAATGTAGGCGCGATCAGTCACGGAAAGAGTTTCCCGCACGTTGTGGTCTGTAACCAGCACGCCGATGCCGGTGGCCTTCAAATCAAAAATAATCTTCTGCAAATCGAGCACCGCAATGGGATCAATGCCGGAAAACGGCTCGTCCAGCAGAATGAACTTGGGCGATATGCACAACGCTCTGGCAATTTCCACGCGGCGGCGTTCGCCGCCGGAAAGCGCATACCCCATATTATTGCGGAGGTGGCCCAGGCCTAGTTCGTCGATCAGCTGGTCGCGTTTGCGGCGCCGCTCCTGCCAGGAAATGGGCTGCACCTCGAGCACCGCCATGATGTTCTCTTCCACCGTAAGCTTGCGGAAAACCGACGGTTCCTGCGGCAGGTAACTGATCCCGTATGTGCGCGCCCGCAGATACATGGGCACGCTGGTAATGTCTTCACCATCCACCAGGATCCGGCCGCTATCCGGCGGAACCAGGCCCACGGTCATATAAAAAGTCGTGGTCTTGCCGGCGCCATTCGGCCCCAGGAGCCCTACTACTTCCGCTTGGTTGATATGGAGACTAACGCCGCTGACCACCCTGCGCCCGCGGTACGATTTTGCGACTTCGTCCGTGGCTAGGGTCTGCATTTACTTCTTGCTCGTGTCGTTTATCCTGGTTTGAATCACCGTGTGCGATGATTCCTTGCTATCTACGAGCACCCTATCATCGGCAGAAAAGAAAGTCAACGAATCGCCCGAGATTTGGCCGTGTTCGGCATCAAAAATGCTAGGGCGTTTCCCCTCCGAGGCCGTAAGCACGAATTTTTGCTCCTGCGCCGTGTAAACAACCCGATTGCCGGTCGCCTTGCGACCGTTCTGGTCTATCTGAATTTCTCCCAGCGCCACAATATGGTCCAGCTGGCTCGCGGTTTCCGGGCCCTGGTCGACCCGCGGCCGCAGAAAAACCTGGATCGTATCGGCATTCATGGTGGTCTGACCCGAGTGGACGAGAACATTGTGCGTATAAACGGCCTTCCGGTCGGCATCAACGTAACTGAGTTTGTCGGCAGTCACGTTCACCGGTATGGACTTGCCCTTGTCCGGTTGGACAAATACCGAATGGACCTGGCCGGACTGGTTTCCCTGGGCCTGGAGACTGCGATGCACGCGATCAAAGCTGATGATCGGACCTTCAATGATGTCCGCGGACTGCCAGAGTCGGGCATTACTGAAGGTCGCAATTTCCGTGCTCCGGTTTGAAGTCATGCTGGTCCCGGTCACGTGGATAGGATCGGCGGAAGCCAGCATGGCCCCGCCGGGTTGGGCCTTTGATTCGGCAAAGGTGGCCTTTACGTTGCCGTGGGCCGTTGCATTTCCGGTTTTGCGATTAAGCTGGACCTCGTCCGCCGTAAGGGTGACGCCGGTATCGGTAACTCTGGGAGAGCCGCTCAACGTGATGTTGTCATCGCTCACCGTGTAATGCGCCCTGTCAGCCGACGCCGTCTGCGGGCCTTCCTGATAATGAAAGTCTCCGGTCTGCTCCACTGAAGAGATGACTCCCTGATCGTTGAAGGCCGCGGACACATCCCGGCTGGTTGCTGTCCGGTCGGGCTTGCCCGGATTGGATGAAACCACTTTTGTGTTGGGGGTCCCAAAAACCGACTTCAAATGGTTCCTGGCGTCGAATTTCCCCTCAAACTGGCCCGCGGTGATGACGGTCTTCGATTGGGCCTGCGTCACCTGGATCTCCGCCGGACCCAGGGTCACGGCTTTCTCCAGTCGTTTTCCGTTTTCTATGAACAGATCTATGGCCGCAGCCTGTATCTGCTGGGACTTGCCCGCCGCACCTTGCGTGAGTTCGACCGAATCCTCGCCATGCGCTTTGCTCACCCGGTTGTCCGGACCAAAATCCAGCAGGACGCGCCCCGCTTTGCCCTTGGCCAATGAATCTCCGTGGCGTTCAAAAGTTACTCCACCGAACAGCGTTCCGGTGCGGGCCTGGTTGCGCTGGCCCATGACCACTTCCGCTTCGGCGGCACTCAGGTTGTATCCTTTGGGGCCGGCCTGTGTGAGTTGTATGTTTCCCGCGCCAAGAATGCGGTCAATCGTGTCGTCATCCCGCAGGGTGACAGTTACTTTATCGGCGAGCGTGGAGCGCTGGTCCTGCTCCATCCGGGCCGACTGCAAAATCAGCCTTCGCGGGTCTTTCGTGATGACGGCGCTTTGGCTGGTGATGGAGGCCTTCCTTTGTCCTGTGGTGACGAGCGTGACCGCTGATTTCAACATCAGATCGTTGCTGCGGGAATCGTACGTGGCGCCAACCGCCGAGCCGTTGGCTTCAGGGATTCGGAACTCAATCCTCTGGCTGGTCGTGGCCAGGCCGGACTTCCTGTTGAAAGTAAGGTCTGTGGTCTTTACATGAATCAGGCTCTTCATTTCCCGCGAAGGCGCGCGGTCATGCCCGGGCAGGACCTTGGACTCGGACTCCAGGTCAATGCGGACCTCGCCCTTGGATACTACGTTGCCTGTGCCGGGATCGTATTCAAAATCAGAGCCGTAGATCTGGTCGGACCGGTCGCCCTGGCGGCCATAGACGATGATGCTCACATCGTGCAGCGCGAAGCGGCCGCCTGCTTTATACTGCTCAAACCTGGCCGCTTGAATGGTGTAGACCGTCCTGCCGCCCTCTTGCTGGGAGAAAGTAAATCCCTTCGTCCTCTGGATAATGGTATCGGGGATCTTTTCCGACGACCCCGGAACCTTCCGCGGTGTCTTCAGCAGGTTGCGAATATAGAACCCGGCAACCAGGAGCGCCGCAACGATGGCGCCACCGGCAAAGAGTCTCCGCAACAGCCTGGGATTCAGGGGCATTCCCTCAATCTTAGCAGGATGGACCGGTCAGCTCTTATAGACGAGCGTATCGGCGATCATGTCATGCAGCCCTCGCTTGCGGTCGGTAAAGGCCACCATAACGACACCGATATAGCAGATCAGGAACGACAGTATCTTGGCAAAAAAACGCGCGGTTGCGCGCCCAAACGAAATACGGTTCCCCGCGATGTCCGTGACTTTCATTCCCAGGAGCTTCTTGCCGACAGTGCCCTGCCACGACGAACTGGTCAGCAGAGCCTCATAGAGCCAGGGAAGGACCAGTGCAGCGATCCAAACCACGGGCATTGCCGCAAGAACCTCGAATGGCGGCCCGTCGTCCATTCCGCGATTCGCCGCTCGCGCCAGCGCCGGAAGGACCGACACAATATAAACCGGAACAAACACCACGCCCAGGATTATGCGATCGATGATCGTGGCCAACAGGCGGATCCAGAATCCGGCGTAAGGCGAAATCGCGGGTGTAGGGGCCACGGGCGCCCGCATCGGCGGCGGGACTGGTGCGGATGGCGCCAACGTAGTGGTCGAAAGACTGGCGCCGCATTTCTGGCAAAAACCAGACATCCCCACGTTCTGAGCGCCGCATCGCGAACAAAAGACCAGGTTCTCTGCCATGGCTCCGCACTATATCTTTGAGAAGGTCAACTGTAAACAGGAATCTCCACGGGCGCCGATTTGTGGAAATCTTCCAGTACCAGTTCCAGACCGCCGAAGTCAGGATGCGTGTTTTCCGTGATGGTAAACGCCAGGTCGAGCCGGTCGCCGGGCTGGTACGTTTCCGCCGCGAGCCGGTCTGCCATGCGCCAGCCTACGGCGTCGTAGTTATAACTGCCGCGGCCATTTGATTGATTCTGGTTTACGCGGAACTTGATATGTTTTTCCTTGATCAACCTGGGCGGCAACAGCAGGTTGACGGTCTTGCCGGCAAACACGGGTTCGGGATTGCCCTGGCCAAATGGCTCAAGTTGCCGCAGGTCTTTCATTAATCCTGGAGTAATTTCCGTGAGCGTAATTTCAGCGTCGATATCTAACCCCGGGACCAAATCCTGGAGGGAAAGGCGCGTGCGGGCAAAGGTATCCAGACGCAACTTGAGTTCAGGCAGGCTGGCGCTGGGCAGAGCAAAACCAACTGCGTGCGCGTGACCACCGAAGCGCGTAAACAACCCGCGGCACGACTCCAACGCCTCCAGCAGATGAAACGCGGAGATGGAGCGCCCTGAGCCGTGGGCCTCGTCTCCATCTTTGGCCACAACCAACGCCGGCCGGCCCGTCTTCTCGACGACCCGCGACGCCACGATGCCGACGACGCCGCGATGCCATCCGTCACCATCAAAAACCAGGAGAAACTTGTCGGTGATTTCGGGCCTGGCAGCCAACTCAGCGTCAATTGCCGCCACGATGCGCGCTTCCTCCTGCTGGCGATCAAGGTTGAGGCGGTTCAGCTTTTCCGCAATTTCCTTGCAGCGTTCCGGGACCCTGGATGTAAACAATTCAATCACGTCCTGGGCCACGTCCATGCGGCCGGCAGCGTTGATGCGTGGTCCCAGCCGGAAGCCAACGTCGCCCGCGGTCAGCGCGCGGCCGCTTCCCGAGAGGCCGCTGACATCCATCAGCGCTTTCAGCCCTCCATTAACCGGACGCCGCAAGCCTTCGAGTCCCAGTTTGGCCATGATTCGGTTCTCTCCGACCAGCGGCACCGCGTCGGCAATGGTGGCGATGGCCACCATCTTCAGAAATGACGGGATGAGCCTGGCCTGTTCGGCTGCATCTTTAAACTTGGCAAACAATGCCTGCGCGACTTTGAAAGCAACCCCCGCGCCGCAGAGCGCCTTGCACGGATATTCACAGCCAGACTGGTTGGGATTCAGTACAGCCAAAGCATCGGGGACGCCCTCGCTGGCTTCCGGCAAATGATGGTCGGTGACAATCAGGTCCACGCCAACGCGTTTTGCCGTTTCCGCCGCCGTGAAAGCGCGGATTCCGGTGTCCACGCTGATCACCAGCTTGACTCCCGCTGCGGCAGCGCGCTCAATCACGTCGTCTTTGATGCCGTAGCCTTCCTTGATGCGATGCGGCACGTGGAAATCGGCCGCCCCGCCACACAGTTCAATCGCCGTCTTCAGGATTACAACTGCCGTGGTGCCGTCCACGTCATAGTCGCCGTAAACCAGGATTTGGTCCTTGTTGGTGATGGCCGCGCTGAGGCGCTCGATGGCGGCCTCCATGCCGCGCATGAGATAAGGCGAGTGAAGCTGGTCCAGCGAAGGATGGAGAAAGCCGCCGGCCTCAGCCGCCGTCTTGATGCCGCGCAAAACCAGCAAACGCGCAAGGACCGGCGACAGTCCAGCCTCTGACCGGAGTTTTTCCACTTCTGCGGGATCGGCGATAAGGTAGCGCCAGCGCATGTTGCCGGGGGACGGGCTCAGTCCTCTTCCTGGTCAGAGTCATCAATCAGGATGCCGTCGTAGTCGTCCGCCGCGTTCTCCAGTCGTTCGAAATTCTCGTACCAGTCGGTGGAGACCTGGTAGAGAAACATCACGCCCTGACAAGGGAATCCGATCTGAATATAACCGACTTTGCCCACGAAATTTCGCAGCCAGCGGGCCTCTTCCAGGTCTTCCTCATTCATGTAATCGATTTCCTGAAGTCGATTCAAAAGCAGGTCGGCGTCTTCTTTGTCCAGGGAAACATCGTTCATCGTCACGAAATTCACGCCGGAGGCTTTGGCCAGTTCCACAAAATCCTTCCAGGCATCGGGATGGTCTTCCGTGGCCGGCCACAACACGCTGGCAACTTCATCGCTCACGTAGGCGTTGAAGCGGCGCAGGCCGTGGCCCTCAATAAAAGCCACCATGTCGTCTCTGAGGTTATGCAGGTCCTGTTCCATGGAAATTCAACAACATCATATCGCGTTCCGCGCGGCGGGCCTATATGGGAACCTGGTCGTAGGTCAGAGGCAGGGCCACGGTAGCTTCGCACCCCATGCGGTCGCGTCGGTTGGCGAGTTGCAGCACGCCGCCGTGGGCTTCCGCAATCTGCCGGCTTAGAATCAGCCCGATTCCGCTGCCGCCGTGCTTGGTGGTAAAGAACGGCACGAAAAGATTATCGCTGTTGAGCAGGCCGGGGCCTTCATCGCGAATAAAGACTTCCACGCTGCGCGCATTGGCGCACCATCCCATTTCTACTGATCCCTGTTGCCGCAGCGACGGATCAAGGGAAGCGTCGGCGGCGTTGCGCACCAGATTGATCAGCAATTGTTCCAACTGGTCGGGATCGGCATCTACGGCAATGGGCGGGCCTTCGATCACTCGCACCAGCAGCCGTTGCTCCAGAGACGCCACGCGCCGGGCGAGCGGTCCAACTTCAATCCGGACGCGAGCGGGAGCAGGCATGCGGGCCAGCTGCGTGTACGCCTGCATGAAACGGCCCAGAGACTCGACCCGGTTTTCAATCACTCGGAGCCCTTGCGCGACGTCCTGATGGACGTCTTCCGGCAGCGCAGCCCGGGCGGTGACCGAAGCCAGCGTCCCGGCAATGGATTTGATGGGCGCCAGCGAGTTGTTGAGCTCATGGCCCAGCACGCGGATCAGCCGTTGCCACGCCTGGCGTTCTTCCTCGCGCAAGGCGCGGCTCAAATCAGAAATGATCAGCAACTCGTGCGGAACACCGTTCTCACGAAATGCCGTGTGGCTCACGGCCCAGCGGCCATGTTTGCCCGGAAACGTCATTTGGACCGTTTGCGGACCGCGGGCCTGCAGCAGCTCGTGCAGTCCCAGTTCTTCCGCGGTAAGTCCGAGCATGCGCGGCGCGATCCTGCCCAGGAGCTGCTCTCCTGCGCGATTGACGATGCGCAGCCGATGCTGCTGGTCAAAGGTAAAGACCGCGACATCAATTTCCATCAGCACTTTTTTCAGCAGCGCGGTCGCCTCCAGGGCGCTGACCTTTTGCAGTTGCAGCCTGCCGGCAAGAGAATTGATTTCAAGAATAAGGTCGGCCAGCGAGTCTTCCCGGCTGCCGCCGCGCACGCGAAAAGAAAAATCCTCTTCGCGGATCGCTGCCACCATGTTGGAGAGCGTCTGCAGGGGACGAATGACCGCCCCGTGCAGCATGGAACTGCCAATCAGCCATGCGATCCCCACAAAGAGTGTTACCGTCCACTTGAGTTCCGAGGAATGGTCACCCAGCCAGAGCAGGAGCTCGGCCACAAACACCGAGGGCACTGTGATCAGGAATGCTATCAGCAGAATATGCCTGTCATAGTTGAGCCTGATCCGTTTCTTTCCCGGTTTTCCCGAACCCGGGAATTCGAAAGCGGATTGGCTTCCCAGCTCAGAGGCCATATTTTTGCATGCGGCGATAGAGCGCGCTGCGGCTGAGGCCCAGTGCTTCCGCGGCATGACTGATGTTTCCAGAATGGCGCGTCAGCGCCTTCTTAATGAGAAGGGATTCTACATCTTCCAGGCTCATGTCCTCTATCTTCGCTGAGCCGGCTTTGTCGCTTTCCAGGCCGAGATCGGCGGGATGGACATGGTCTCCGGTGCTCATCAATACGGCGCGCTCCACCGAATGGTCCAGTTCGCGCACGTTGCCCGGCCACGGGTGTTCCAGCATGCGTTGCAGCGCCGCCGGCTCAAAGCCTTTGATCGGTTTGCGATAGCGGTCCGCGTATTGTTTGAGAAAGTGCGCGGCCAGCAGAGGAATATCTTCACGGCGTTCGCGCAGCGGGGGAATGGGCAGCTCAACCGTGTTTAATCGGAACAACAGATCGGACCGGAAACGGCCCTCGGCGCTCTCCAGTTTCAGATCGGCATTGGTGGCGGACAGAACGCGAACGTCAACCTTACGCGTCTTGGATGAACCTACACGCTCCATCTCTCCTGTTTCCAGCACGCGCAGCAGCTTGGCCTGCTGTTTCATTGGAACATTGGCGATTTCATCCAGGAAGAGCGTGCCGCGATCGGCGAGCTCGAAGCGGCCAACACGGTCCACGCGCGCGTCGGTGAACGCTCCTTTGACATGTCCAAAGAGTTCGCTTTCGAAGGTGCCTTCCGGCAGCCCGCCGGTGTTCACGGTGATCATGGGACGTGACGCACGTGGCGACAGCGCATGCAACGTCTGCGCCACTACTTCTTTTCCCGTGCCGTGCTCGCCGGTGATCAGCACGTTGGCATCGCTGGGGCCGATGCGGCTCAACAGTGTCAGCAGCGGCTGCATGGCCTTGGATTCGGCAATAAAGACCGGCCGGTTCTGGGCACGGAGCAGACTGTTTTCGGCCTCCAGACGCTCCGCGCGGCGCAAGGTGCGGAACAGGTCCACCTGGGTCCGAATAATGCTGAGCAAACGCTGATTGTCCCAGGGCTTCTGGATGAAGTCGCGTGCGCCGCGCCTCATGGCTTCCACGGCCAGCTCCACGCTGCCCCACGCCGTCATGACCACGATGGGCAGCTTGGCATCAATCGCCTGCACGCGCAGCAGCAGGTCGATGCCTTCCTGGCCGGACGTGGTATCGCGATGGTAATTCAGGTCCATCACCATCAGGTCAAATTCGCTGGTTTGCAAAGATTCAATCACGGCCGCGGGATTGCTGACCGCTTCGGTAGCGTAGCCTTCAGCCTTTAAAAGCAGCCGCAGGGCTTCACGCACGTCCGCCTGGTCGTCGGCAATGAGGACACGCACCGGCTCCGAGCGCGCCGCTGCGGGGGCAACGATTTCTTCCGCTTTGGTCAACACCTTGATTCTCCGAAACTCAAGCTGTGGCGCTGCCCTTCAAAGTATTCGAATCCTCCACGATCCAACCGTCCTTCAACTGGATGATGCGGTTGCCATAAGCCGCGTTCGCTTCCGAATGCGTAACTTGAATGATGGTGGTTCCCTGCTGGTTCAGCTTGCTGAAGAGTTCCATGATTTCTTTGGCCTGCCCGGAATGAAGGTTGCCGGTGGGCTCGTCCGCCAGGATCAATTTGGGATTGCCGGCTACCGCGCGGGCCACACCCACCAGTTGCTGCTGTCCGCCGGATAATTGATTGGGGAAAAGGTCTTTCTTGCCGACAATCTGAAAACGGTCCAGTATGTCGGCCACCATGGCGGACCGCTGCGCCCGCGGAATGTCGCGGTACGAGAGCGGGACATCGATATTTTCCGCCACCGTGAGATTGTCCAGGAGGTGGTAACTCTGGAAGACGAAACCGATATGCTTGCGGTTCAGCTCCGACCGTTTCTTGCGGTCAAGCTTGTGGACAATCTGGTCCAGAAAAACAAATTCGCCGGCCCAGCCATCGTCCAGCATGCCGACGATACTGAGCAGCGTGGTCTTCCCCGCTCCCGATGGCCCCATAATGGTGACAAATTCGCCTTCTTTTACAGTCAGGTTGATGCGGCGAAGCAGCCACATGGTCCCCGCCGCGCTCTTGATGGTCTTTTCGACGTTGCGTAGTTGGATCATCTGGTTCCTGGTGGATAATGCGCGCCCTTCATCTTTGTTTATCTTAAAGTATTTCCATGGTATCAGGATGCGATGCCACGGGCAGGATGCGTTGATTGCCGCTTATTCGTACCGCAACGCCACCATGGGGTCAACCTTCGTAGCGCGGCGCGCGGGGACAAAGCCGGCAATCAGGGCGACCGTAACCAGCACCAGTACCACCGCCAGCATGGAAGTCATGTCAGTGGCCTTCAGCCCGAACAGCATGGAGGAAAGTAGCCGGCTGGACAGGAAGGCCGCGGGTATTCCGATAATGACGCCCACAACTACCAGTTTCATGGCTTCACGGAGGACCAACCAAAGCACATCCGGCCGTTGCGCGCCGAGCGCCATGCGCACGCCGATCTCCCGCGTCCGGGCGGTGACCGAATACGACATGACTCCGTAGAGCCCCACACAGGCCAGCAACAGAGCAAGGCCGGCAAAGAAACTCGACAATTTGGCAATGAGGATTTCGTTGCTGATCTGGCGGTCCACAGATTCGTTCAGGCTGCGAACGCGATAGATCGGCACCTTGGAATCAAAGGCCTTGATCTGTTGGCGCGCGGCTTCAACTACAGAGGTGGCGTTCCCAGCCGTGCGGACTTCAAAGTTAAGCACGGCCAGGGTATTGGCGGCCTGTGCAATAGGAACGTAATACCTGCGGGGCACGGTCCCGCGAATCTCATGGTCGCGCGCATCACGGGACACGCCAATGATCTCAACCGGCACCTTACTGAGTTTGTCATCCTCTTGTCCAAAGGTGAACTTCTTGCCAATTGGGTTCGTATTGCCAAAGTAAAACTTCGCCATGGTTTCGTTGATGACGGCGACTCGAGGTGAGGCCGCCGTATCCTGTAGCCCGATGTCCCGGCCCAAAAGCAGCGGGATTCCGACGGCAGCAAAATAGTTGACGCCCACATCGTCCGAAGCAGCGGTGTTGTCTTCCTCTTTTGCAGCGACATAGCCTTCCACTTTGATGCTTTCGCCGGATTCGCTGCCACTGAACAAACCGTTCTTGGAAGAGCAGACAGCGCGCACGCCCGGCAGGCTCGCCAGTCGCGCACTGATTTCATTGGCGAAATTGGCGATTTGCGCAGGGCTGTATCCAGCACCAAGCGGATCGGTGGAAATCAGCGTGAGACCCTCGCGGCTGTATCCCAGATCGAGATTGCGCATGTTCTGCAGGCTGCGTACCAGCAGACCCGCCGCAAACAGGACCAGAAGCGAAAGCGCCACTTGGGAGGCAACCAGCATTTTCCCCCAGCTCCACACCGACCGGCCGTTACCGCCGTGTTGCGAGCCGGACTTAAGAGTAGGTGCGACGGAGATCCGGCCCGACCGCAGCGCTGGAATGAGTCCGAACAAGACCCCCGTAAATACGCAGACCGTCGCTGTAAACAAGAACACGCCGGCATCCGGAGGAGCCTGCAATCCGGTCTCGCCACTCAATCGCAGCAGAGCTCCCGTTCCCCATTGCGCAACCAGCAGTCCCAGCGCGCCGCCTGCAAAGGACAGCAAAAGACTCTCCGTAAGCAATTGCCGGACAACGCGTCCCGGTGACGCGCCAATAGCCAGCCGGACTGCCATTTCTTTTTGGCGAGAGCTGGCCCTGGCCAGAAGCAAATTGGCCACATTCACGCAGGCAATCAGCAGCACCAATCCGACAATGAACATAAGAAGCAACAGCGGCTCGCGAAAACTCCCGCGCAAATCGGAAAAACCTCCGCCGCCGGCGCTTACCTGGATCTTTCCCTTTTTCAAGTTTTCGAGATCATCCTTGTGAAGCTTTGCGCCCATGGGACCATTCGCCAACTGCTGCAACAGAACATTCAGATTGGCGCGGGCTTGTTCGATGCCGGTCCCCGGCTTCAGTCGCCCGATGCAATGCAGCCAAGAGGCGTTGAACGACTCCAGCCATGCCCTGCCCGTGATGACCTGCGTCTGCATGGTGACCGGTATCCACAAGTCCTGCGTGTCGCCAACGGTATCACCAAAGAAACCCGCTGGCGCCACTCCGATCACGCTAAACGGATTCTTATTAATGTTGATGGTCCGGCCAACAACGTTCGGGTCCTGGCCGAACTTCTCTTTCCACAAGGTGTGACTCAACACCACAACGGGGTGGGCATTGGCGCCGGTGTCATCGTCAGGACCTATCGTTCGTCCCATGGTGGTGCTCACACCAAGTACCGAAAAGTAATTTCCGCTAACCAGCACACCGGTGAGGCGCGTATCCGCCGCTCCCGCAATACTGACTGGCAAATTGTGCACCTCGCCTGACGCCAGCATCCCGGAAAAGACCTGATTGGCGCTCAGCTCGCGGTACAGGGGATAGGAAAACAACTTGACGCTGGGATCGCCCAGGGAACGAGAGTGCACCGCTTCCGGATCGCCCACCACCACAAGCCGGCCAGGCTCGGTGACTGGAAGCATCCTCAGCATGACCGCGTTAATAAGACTGAAGATGGCGGTGTTCGCGCCAATCCCCAGCGCGAGAGTCAGCACGGCAACCGCGGTGAACCCCGGATTCTTGACCAATACCCGCAACCCGTACCGGACGTCTTGCAATAAACTTTCCATCAGTACCCCGTTTTCGTTACGACTTTCCTGGCACGCCCGACGGCTCTGTCCAAGGTTCGCGCACTGAGTTCAGGGCGCCGGATTGCTGGATTGCACCCAACGCCCAAGCCGCATTCTTGCGCGCCTCCGTTTGCGGGGAGGTTTTGAGCACGCGTATCAGGGGCTCAATGGAGGGATGGCCGATATTCACTAACGCTGCCGCCGCTTCCACTCCCAGAGTTGATTTTGGATCTGCATCCACGCGCCGGTACTGCGAAGGGTCTACTTCGGTGGTGTCGGCCAAAAGATCCACGAGCGCTTCCACGGCGTCGGCTGCGGCCGTACGTTGCTGGCCGAGCCAGTAGGCCGCGGCCGCCTTTTGCTGCGCTTTCCCGGACCGCAGCGTGGCAATGTGCCGTGCTATGTCAATGTTCCTGTTCGGCGACGATGTGACTTCCCTGGCTCCAAAACCAGTAAATATGATCAGAGCCAAGCCCAGGCTGAGGCTTACGCCAGCCTTTTTTGCTTCGTGCATAACGACTCCTCATAATCCGCAACAAGACGTCCAGACTGGCTGATCAATTCGCACTTTTCATGCCGAAGCTTAGAGTCACTCAAGTGATTGAAAATAAAGACCAGTTCCACCAAAAGGGACCCTGAGACGATAGTCTGTATGTTCACAAATGCATTTCGCTGTTCGGAAATGAACACCGAAATCAATTTGGGGATGCGAACCGCGACTGCTTATGAGCGCACAGGGCATCAACCGTCCCGGGACGATGTTGAGCAGTTCAGTTCTCGCGTATTTATGCTTTCCGGACAGGAACGTCGTTAACAAGTGATTGACAATTCATAAACTTCAGGTATTTTGGGTCGGGCAACGCCGTTTGCGGTTTCGCCGGATGGTTTCACCGTCCTTGCGCCGTCGCTAAGCATTCATTCGAAAGGAAGCAGTCCAGCAAAGACCGAGCTATGAGTCCCCATAACCTTCCCTCGTTGTTGGACGCGGCTTCTCCCCGCTCTACCGCTGTACTTATTCCGGAAACACAGACCGCTATAACCTACCAATCCCTTCGACAACAGGTGCTGGCAGTCGCGGAGACTCTTGCCGGACTGGGCATTCGGCCGGGCGACCGGGTAGCCAGCGTATTGCCGAACAGTCTTTCGACTATCGTTGGATTCCTGGCCGCATCCATCGCGGGGACCGCTGCTCCGTTGAATCCCGCCTACCGCTACGACGAATTCTGTTTCTACCTTGAAGACACGTCCGCCAAACTTCTACTCTGTCCGCTGGAGGGCGCTGACGAAGCCCGCCGCGCCGCAGCTCAACTCAATATCCCGGTGTTTTCCGTTCAGATGGATGCCTATGGAGTCGTCAGCATTCTTGACGCTCCCAAACGGGCGTCCGTATCCGATCCCGGCCGGGAGGACATTGCGCTGGTCCTTCACACCAGTGGGAGCACAGGACGCCCCAAGCGCGTGCCGCTCAAGCACAAGAACCTGGCCGTATCGTGCGCCAACGTGGTAGCCACCTACGGTCTGTCGCCGGAAGACGTTTCCCTGTGCGTCATGCCGCTCTTTCATGTACACGGACTGGTCGCATCCACGCTGGCAACGTTTCTTTCCGGCGGCGCGGTCGTGGTGCCGGCGAAGTTTAATCCCATGTCTTTCTGGCGGACGGCCCGCGACTGTCACGCGACCTGGTACTCCTGTGTGCCTACGATCCACCAACTCTCAGTCGCGCGGGTCAACGAAAAGCCGGAGGGCCTGGACCGGCTGCGCTTTGTCCGGTCCTGCAGTTCTGCCCTGTCACCGGCGCTGATGGAGAAACTCGAGAACGTGATCCAGGTCCCGGTGCTGGAAGCCTACGGAATGACGGAGGCTTCCCACCAGATGTGCTCCAACCCTTTGCCGCCGGCTGCGCGCAAGGCCGGATCCGTAGGTCCCGGCACCGGAGTCAAAGTCAGCATTATGGACGAAGCCGGCCTGCACGTTGCTCCGGGACAGCTTGGGGAAGTTGTGATCCAGGGCCCCAATGTGATTAAGGGCTATGAGAATAATCCTGAAGCCAATGCCAGGTCCTTCACAGATGGGTGGTTCCGAACTGGCGATCAAGGGATGATTGACGCGGACGGCTATCTTCATCTGACCGCGCGCATTAAAGAACTGATCGTGCGCGGCGGCGAGAAGATTGCTCCGCTGGAGATTGATGAAGTTCTGATGCGTCACCCTTGCGTTTCCGAAGCGGTTGCGTTCGGCATGCCCCACCCCGCCTGGGGCGAGGAAGTTGCGGTCGCCGTCGTGCTCCGTGAACCGCAGGACGAGTCTGCGCTCTTAAGTTACTGCCGCGAACACCTGGCGGACTTTAAGTGCCCCAAGAAGATACACATCGTGGAAACCATCCCTCGCACCGCTACCGGCAAAATCCAGCGCCGCGCCCTGGCCGCGGCTTTTTCCGGCGGCGAGAAATCATGAAATTCCTGATCGTCGGCGCGGGTGCGGTCGGCGCCTACATTGGCGCACTGCTGGCGCGCGCGGACTTTGACGTTACTCTGCACGCCCGGGGCGCGCATCTCAACGCCATGCAGCAAAACGGCGTGCGCGTCATCACGGAGAGTGAGGATTTTTTCGTCCATCCAAAAGTGATAGCCAGTTTTGAGAACGCGGGCCCCTTCGACGTCATCTTTCTATGCGTGAAAGCCCATGGCCTGTCCGCGCTGGCGCCGCAGTTAGCTCCGGTGCTTGGGCCGGACACGGTTGTGGTGAGCACGCAGAACGGGATTCCCTGGTGGTACTTCCAGCGCGACAGCGGGCCTCTTGCGGGCACGCGCCTCGAACGGGTTGATCCCAATGGAGCGATTTCGGCGGCCATTGCGCCCGAGCGCGTAGTTGGTTCGCTGATCTATTTCGCCACTGAAATCATTGAGCCGGGCGTCGTCAAACACGATGAAGGCAACCGCATTACGCTGGGCGAGCCCGACGGCACGCGTTCCGAACGCTCTCGCCAGATTGCCGAGGCACTTATCAAAGCCGGCGTGCGCTGTCCCGTCACCACCAACCTCCGCACGGAAATCTGGGTGAAGCTGCTGGGCAATGTGGCGTTCAATCCTATCAGCGCGCTGACGGGCGCTACGCTGGGGCAGATGATTCGCGATCCGAAGGTCTCCGGTCTGGTGCGCCACATCATGCAGGAGGTCGAGGCCCTGGTAGCTCAACTGGGCATGGAGCTGCCGGTTTCCATTGAACAAAGAATTGCCGGGGCAGCGAAGATCGGCGAGCACAAGACTTCCATGTTGCAAGACCTGGAAGCCGGCCGGCCGCTGGAGTTGGAGGCCATCGTCGGCGCCGTTGTCGAATTAGGAGAACGCATGGGAACGCCGATGCCGCACACGCGCTCGGTCTATGCCTGCGCAAGGCTGCTGGCGGAGCGCAGGGCCGCAGCCAAAGCAGTTAAGGCAGTTTAGAGAGGTTCGAGGAGGAACTATGGGCAAACGCTGGATCCAATTCACAAGCGCCGTAGTGGCCATGATCATGATTGCGAATCTGCAATATGCCTGGACCCTGTTTGTAAAGCCTCTGCAGCAGGGACATAAGGACTGGGACCTGGTCGGCATTCAATGGGCCGGGACCCTGTTCCTCGTCTTTGAGACGTGGGTGACTCCGGTGGAAGGCTGGCTCATTGACCGCCTGGGACCACGTATCTTTCTTTCTGTCGGAGGATTGCTGGTCGGCATCGGCTGGTCTTCCATGGGGTATGCTCAGTCCTTAAAGCAACTGTACGTCCTTTACGCTATCGCCGGTGTCGGTGCGGCATTCATTTATAGCGGGTCCGTCGCCACGGCGCTGAAGTGGTTTCCCGACAAGCGCGGCGCTGTTTCGGGATTTATCACAGCCGGATTCGGCGCTGGCTCCGCGCTGTTTATCCCAATGATCGCCTTCACGTTGAAGAATTATGGTTATCGCACGGCCTTCCTTTACACAGGCATTGGACAGGGACTTCTGATTCTCATCGCCGCACAGTTCCTCCATAACCCCGGTCCGGACTTTCATATTTCCAAAGCCGCGCGTGCCCCGGTGTCGCCGCGTATCCGCCGCAACACGGCACAGTTCAACAGCCTGCAAATGCTGATGACGCCGCATTTCTATCTGTTGTTCTTCACCTTTGTGCTCATCAACGTCGGCGGCTCCATGGTCACGATCCAGAGCGCTCCGGTGGCCGACTACTTCAAGATCAGCGCAGCTGCGCTCACCGCGGCGCTGGCCACCGGACGCCTTGCCAATGGCGCGGGCCGCATCTTCTGGGGCTGGCTCTCCGACCGTGTCGGCCGCGAGATGGCCATGTTCGTACCGTACGTACTCCAGGCTTTCAGTCTGATCGCAGTGATCACCGTCGGCCGAAAATCGGGACTGGCCTTCACGATTACTCTGGCGGTAGTCTATTTTATCTGGGGCAGCATGTTCTCACTCTTCCCGGCCATCATCGGCGACTATTTCGGGGCCAACAACGCGACTTCCAACTACGGATTCCTCTACATGGCCAAAGGTGTCGCCGCAGTCATCGCTGGAGGAACGGCTGCCCTGATCTTTAAGAGATACGGGAACTGGAACGCCGTGTTCTACGGAAGCGCGGGCCTGGCGATGCTATCGGCTGTACTCGTGCTGATCGTTCGCGCCTTGCCCCTACCCACCAGGAACGATGATAATGCGGGGCCTGCAGTTGCTACAGCCAAAGCGGGCTGAGAGAGCGCCGCACCAATCAAGCTCCGGGAGACTTGTAGCTTACGTTGAATTCCCTGGCGCCGCGGGCCGTAATCGGTTCCAGGTCACGTCGTTCGACACCTCGAATGGTGAGGCTCGCCGCACGCCCTCGTAAAGAACTGTAAACGCGGCCTAGCCAAACTTAACAAGGTAATAATTCTCCGCATACTATAATCGCTGTTTATCGAATCTTCCGGCGCGGCTTGCGCGCCGGTGTTCGCGAATCGAAAGAAACGACTTCGAATGGTCGCCATCTTGAATCAGGATTTCTAAGGTGCCCCACAGATGTGGATTGTCCGTTTAGCACTCAACCGCCCTTACACCTTCATGGTGATGTCCACGCTGATCCTGATTCTTACTCCGTTCGTGATCGCCCGCACGCCGGTGGATATCTTTCCGGACATCAACATTCCGGTCATCAGTATTGTCTGGCAGTTCACCGGGTTTTCAGCTCAGGAGATGAACGACCGCATCGTCAGCAACACCGAGCGCGGTCTGACCACGACTGTCAACGACATTGAGCACGTGGAAACCCAGTCCATGGACGGCCGGGCCATCACCAAGGTCTTTTTTCAGCCCGGCGCCAATCTGGAAATAGCTCTGGCCCAGGTGACCGCCATCTCGCAGACCGCGGTGCGACAACTCCCGCAGGGCGCCACACCGCCGTTGATCATTGTTTATTCCGCTTCCAGCGTACCGATCATGCAGGTGGGCATCAGCAGCAGGAAACTGCCGGAGCAGGCGCTGAACGATCTCGCCGTCAACTTTGTGCGCACACAGATGGTCACGGTCCCGGGCGCCGCTGTTCCCTACCCTTATGGCGGCAAACAACGGCAGATTGCAGTTGACATTGACACCGGCAAGCTCCAGGCCAAAGGACTCACACCCAGTGATGTCGTCAACGCCATCAGCACGGAAAACCTGATTCTTCCTTCCGGCCTGGCCAAGCTCGACACGTTGCAATACAACGTGCAATTGAACGAGAGCACGGACACCGTCGCCGAACTCAATAACCTTCCGGTCAAGACGCAGAATGGCACCACGACCTATATCCGCGACGTGGCCAACGTGCGCGACGGGTTTTCACCGCAGACCAATGTGGTGCGTCAGGACGGAGTGCGCGGCGCGCTGCTTACCGTCATGAAGAACGGCGGCGCGTCCACGCTGGACATTGTGGACCACATCAAGGCCATGTTGCCCCGGATCGCAGAGACGCTCCCGGTGCCGCCGGAAGACATTGTGATGAAGCCGCTCTTCGACCAGTCGCTCTTTGTGCGCGCCTCCATCCAGGGCGTACTGAAGGAGGCGCTCACGGCCGCCTGCCTGACCGCGGCCATGATTCTCCTGTTCCTGGGGAACTGGCGCAGCACGCTGATCATCGCTATCTCCATCCCGCTCTCGATTCTGTGTTCGGTAATCACGTTGAGCGCCATTGGCGAAACCTTCAACATCATGACCCTGGGAGGATTGGCCCTGGCAGTGGGAATATTGGTGGATGATGCAACGGTAGAAATCGAAAATATCGAGCGCAACCTGCGCATGGGCAAGGAATTGCGCACGGCGATTCTTGACGGCGCGCAACAGATCGCGGTTCCGGCTTTTGTTTCGACGTTATGCATTTGCATCGTGTTTGTGCCCATGTTCTTTCTCACGGGCGTGGCCCGCTACCTGTTCGTTCCACTTGCGGAAGCCGTGGTCTTCGCCATGCTTGCTTCGTACATGCTTTCGCGTACGATCATCCCAACGCTGGTGATGTACCTGCTGCGCAACTACGTACATGAACATTCCCCTGACGCGCCGCCGCGAAAGCGCGGCTTCTTTTCGCGGCTGCAAGGTCGTTTTGAAACCTGGTTTGAACGTCTCCGTAACAGTTACGCGCAGACTCTGGAGTTGTGCCTGGAACACCGCCGCGGAGTGATTACAGGCTTCCTGGGCTTTTGTATTCTGTCCCTTGGCCTGGTCTTCATTCTGGGGCAGGATTTCTTCCCGGAAGTGGACGCTGGCGTGTTCCGCCTGCACGTCCGCGGCCGTCCTGGGCTGAGAATTGAAGAAACCGCCCGGCTTTGCGACCAGGTGGAGCAGGTCCTGCGTGAGGACATTCCTCCCGATGAACTCGTCACGATCCTGGACAACCTTGGTCTGGCTTTCAGTTCGATCAACAATACCTACAGCACCAGCGGGACCATCGGCACGTCGGACGGCGAAATCCTGGTGTCGCTCAACCCGGACCATCACCATCCCACCGCGCAATATGTTAAGCGGCTGCGTGAAGAGCTTCCGGCGCAGTTTCCCGGCACGGAGTTCTTCTTTCAGCCCGCGGACATCGTCAGCCAGATCCTGAATTTTGGCCTGCCTTCACCCATTGATATTCAGGTAGTAGGCCGCGACGTTCATCAGGACTATGCCATCGCGCAACAGGTAGCGAACCGTCTGCGTCAGGTGCCTGGGGCGGTGGACGTTCATGTGCAACAGCTCATGAACGGTCCGGCTCTCAAGCTCAACGTGGACCGCAGCCGCGCCCAACAAGTAGGTCTGCAGCAGCGTGATGTCGCGCAAAACCTGCTCGTGTCTCTGAGCGGCAGCTTCCAGACGGCGCCGACTTTCTGGCTGAATCCGCAGAACGGCGTCACCTACAGTGTGGCGGTACAGACACCCGAATACCGGATCGACTCGCTGCAAGCGCTGATGAACACGCCGGTAAACGCGCCCGGAGCGCCTGCGCCTCAGGTGCTGGCGAACCTGGCCACCATCCTGCCGTCGTCGTCGCCGATCTTGCTGTCGCACTACAACATTCAGCCGGTGGTGGACGTGTACGCCAGTGTTCAGGGGCGCGACCTGGGCGGACTGGCCCGGGACACGCGCAAGATCCTCGCGGATTTTGAAACCCCGGACAAAGACGGCAAAAGCAAGCTGCCCCGCGGGACCCACATCGTCCTGCGCGGTCAGGTCAGCACCATGACTTCGTCATTCGTGGGACTGGGGATCGGCCTGGTGATGTCCATTGTCCTGGTGTACCTGCTGATCGTGGTGAACTTTCAGTCCTGGCTGGACCCGTTTATCATCATTACGGCTCTCCCGGGCGCGCTGGCCGGCATTTGCTGGATGCTGTTACTCACCCACACCACATTGAACGTTCCGTCCCTGACGGGCGCGGTGATGTGCATGGGAGTGGCCACCGCGAACAGCATCCTGATGATTTCGTTTGCTCGCGAGCGCATGCTGGCCGGCAGCAGTGCCCTCGAAGCTGCGCTGGAAGCCGGCCGGACGCGCATGCGCCCAGTCATCATGACCGCATTAGCTATGATGATCGGCATGGTACCCATGGCGGTGGGCCTGGGTGAAGGCGGCGAACAGAATGCCCCGCTGGGCCGCGCCGTGATCGGAGGCCTGCTTTTTGCCACGGTGGCGACGCTGTTTTTTGTTCCGGTAGTTTTCACCGTCTTGCACGGTAAGAAGTCCGGCAGCCCGCTGACGCCGCGCCAGCCGGCAGCGTAAGCTGGAGAGGATTCATTGGTAATGACTGAGATGACCCAAGAGAGAATGGAAGAGAGAACGGCAGATATCTCCGGCGCGCCGGTTGGACCTGCAAGCCGGCCGCGCAAGCCGCATGCCGTTCGGGCCGCTCTGATCGTGCTGCTGTTGCTGCTGGCGGCAGGTGGTTTTACCGTGGTCCGCCGTCTGAACGAAAGTAAAGTGCTGGCCAAGGAAACGGAAAAGCTTGCCATTCCGACCGTATCGGTCGTCAAAGCGAGCGCTGAACCCTCTAGTGACGAACTCATGCTGCCGGCCCAGCTCCAGGCCTATGTGGAGTCTCCTATTTACTCCAGAACGAATGGATACTTGCTGCGCTGGTACAAAGACATTGGCAGCCAGGTACGCAAAGGCGAACTTCTCGCGGACATAGACACTCCGGAAGTGGACCAGGAGTTGTCCCAGGCGCGGGCCACCCGCGATCAGATACGCGCCCAGATGGACCTGGCCAAGAGTTCGGCGGAACGCTGGATCAATCTTCGGAAAACCGATTCCGTCTCGCAGCAGGAAGCCGACCAGCAGATCAGCGCTTACAACCAGGCCAAAGCCAACCTGGCCGCGTCCGACGCCAGCGTCCGCCGACTGGAACAACTGGAATCTTTCAAACACATTTATGCTCCGTTTTCCGGCGTGCTGACGCAACGGAATACGGACACCGGCGCGCTGATCAACTCCGGCAGCACCGGCCAAAGCAAAGGTCTTTTCAACCTGGCCCAGGTTGATCCTTTACGCGTCTACGTGAGCGTGCCCCAGGCTAATTCCCCGTCTGTTCACGCCGGCATGACTGCTTTCATTGAGCTGGACGAGTATCCCGGCAAGAAATTTCCCGGCAAGGTAATGCGCACGGCGGACGCCATTGATCCCGCCACGCGCACGCTGCTCACGGAAGTTGACGTACCTAACAAGGACGCGCATCTGCTGCCCGGCGCTTATGCCAAGGTGCATTTCGCCGTTCCTGTGCAGACGGAGCGTATTTCCGTTCCCATAAATACCCTGCTCTTTCGCGCGGAAGGACCGCGCGTGGCGGTCGTGGGACCGGACAAGCGGGTCCATTTGAAGACCATCATTATCGGCCGTGATTTTGGAACAAAAGTTGAAATCCTGGGCGGGCTCGATCCCTCCGACCAGATCGTTGTCAATCCGGCGGACTCCCTTGTAGACGGCCAGCAAGTCAACATCAAGGCCGGCGGACCGCAATCGTGATCCAGGGAGTACGACTCAGCGCAAGACTAAGAACGGCGGCGGCCGCGCTGGTTCTGCTGTCCTTCGTCGGATGCGCCGTGGGGCCGAACTACCGCCGGCCGGACGTGGCGGTCGCTCCATCATGGAAAGAAGAACCGCCGTGGCGCGTTGCCAGCCCGCAGGACTCCATCACCAAAGGCGCGTGGTGGACAATCTTTGGCGACGACGAACTGGGCCACTATGAAGTTCAAGCAACCAATGCCAACCAGACAATCGAGGTCGCTCGCAACCAGTTGCAGCAGGCGCGCGCGTCCGTGCGGATCACGCAGTCCGGGCTGTTTCCGCAACTGACTGCCGGCGCTTCCGCACAACGCGCACGCACTTCCGCCGGCAAGCCAACCATAAGCGGCGTCCCCCTTGCCGGACCGAGTACCAACAACGATTTTGTTATTCCGTTCAACCTGAGCTGGGAAGCGGACGTGTTCGGCGGTACGCGGCGCAGCGTGGAATCGGCCAATGCTCTGTACCAGGCGTCTGCAGCCAGCCTGGAAAACGTTCGCCTGGTTGTGACTTCAGAACTGGCGGCTGATTACTTCAATCTGCGCGAACTGGATGCGGAGATCGCCGTGCTTGATGCCGCGGTCGAATATCAGGAAAAATCTCTTCGTCTGGTGCAGAACCGGCACGACGGCGGCGTGGCTTCCGGACTGGATGTGGCCCAGCAGGAGACGCTGCTGAATGCGACGCGCACGCAGGCCAGGTTATTGCGGCAACAGCGCGCGCAATTTGAACACGCGATCGCGGCACTGGTTGGCGTGCCTGCATCCAGCTTCACTATCCCGGTAAAACTGCTGACGCTGGCGCCTCCCGTAGTTCCGACGGGCGTTCCTTCCGATGTCCTGGAGCGGCGCCCGGACGTAGCCCAGGCAGAGCGGCAGATGGCGTCGCAGAATGCGCAGATCGGCGTGGCCAGGAGCGCGTACTACCCGAGTATTGGAATTTCCGGGGCCGGTGGCTTTGAAAACAGCGCGCTAGGCAAGCTGCTGAACGGACCAAGCGGCTTCTGGGCGCTGGGCGCCAACGTAGCCGAATCGGCGTTGAGCGGCGGAAGACGAAGAGCGCAAGTTGATTTTGCCAGCTCGGCCTATGGCAGCTCGGTCGCAAACTACCGACAAACCGTGTTGACTGCTTTCCAGGAAGTAGAGGACGGCCTGTCCGGCCTCAACGTGTTGTCGCAGGCGGCGGACAGCCAGGCGCAAGCCGTGGCCGCAGCGCAACGCGCGCTGAGCATCGCCAATGACCGCTACGTTGGCGGGCTGGTCACTTACCTCGACGTCGTCACTGCGGAACAAACCCTGCTCGATAACCAACGCCTGGCCGCGCAAATCCTCGGCCAGCGGCTGGTGACATCGGTCGCACTGGTCAAGGCACTCGGTGGAGGCTGGGACGCTTCCAGTTTGCAGGCCATCCACGTGAATACCACGCTGCAACAAGCTGTCCAACCCTGATCAAGCTGGAAGACGCTTGGCCAGGGCTGCCGCTTTGCGGAACCAGGGACGCTCCCGTCGTTTGAGATACCCCGGCATGGTGGCTTTCTTCGACAGGATTCGCTGGACCCACTGCCGGGCTTCGGCGGTCTTTCCCTGTTCCGCCAGGAAGCTCGCGCAGTTGTACTGCGTTTCGGAGAGCGTCGAGGTCTGCAGGACATCCTCAAAGAGACGGGCAGCCCGGTCTGTCTGTCCGGTCTTCGCCCATCCATGGGCCAGCAATCCGGCGGCACGTTGATAGTCGTAATTGCGGTCTTTGGCGACGACGCGCTCCAGATCGGCGACGGCGCCGGGAAAATCCCCTAACTCCATCTCGCACAAGGCGCGGCGGTAGAACGGATCAGGCGAATCCGTTCGCGTGGAAATGGCGCGGTCATAGCACTCTTTGGCCCGGGCATACTTCTTTTGTTCAAGATACAGGTCCGCCAGTTCTTCATAGTTGCCCGCGGAAGGATTGTCCAGGACCATCATTTCCAGTTGCCGGATCCGCTTGCGATGGGACACAACCCGCAAGTACGGGCGCAGTAGACCAAGGTCGGGGACGACCTCCACCAGGATGTAAACCAGGGCGCCCAGCCCGCCGCCAATCAGAATGATCCACAGCCAGAAAGTGTTGGGCCGGCGGCGTACAAAATGAATGACGGCGATCGCCATCAGGATGAGACCGTAGCTGTAGTTCCCAAATATGTTCATTTGCAGGTGAGGCGAAAATATATCACAGCCGATTGGCCCGCGTGTCTACTTGGCGCGAGGATGCGTGCGGTCGTACACCTCAAGAACATGCTGCACTGAGAGTTGGGTGTACTTCTGCGTGGTGGAGAGCCGTTCGTGCCCCAGCAGTTCCTGTATGGCCCGAAGGTCTGCGCCCTCCGAGAGCATATGCGTGCCGAACGCGTGCCGGAGCGTGTGCGGATGTATATCCGGCGGCAGGCCCCTGGCCACAGCAATGTGCTTGACGATGCGTCCCACGCTGCGAGTGGTGAGCGGGCCGCCGCGGCGGTTGATGAATAATCGCTGCGTGTTCCGGCGCATGTGCTCCAAGACGTTTTGTCGCGCTATACGGTACAGATGGAGAGCTTCTTCCGCCGCGCCTTCCAGCGGAACATATCGCTGCTTTCGTCCTTTGCCGCGAATTAGGATGACTCCGTTGGCTTCCTGAATATCAACGAGTTCAATCCCCACCAGCTCGGAGTTCCTCAAGCCGCAGCCATACAGCAATTCGAAGAGGGCCCGATCGCGCTCCGGAAACGCCGCGGTCTCCGGCATGTCACTGTTCAGCAGATTGTTAACTTCCTCCACCGTTGGCACCCGTGGCAATTTCCTGGGCAGCCTGGGACTGGCCACCAGCTTAGCGGGGTTCTGCTGCACCAGTCCTTCGCGGGCCAGCCATTTGAAGAGCGACCGCAGCGCCGCCAGCGCGCGCGCCACCGATACCTTGCTCAGATCCAGCGCGTGAAGATGCGAAAGAAAGCCGCGAATGAAAACATGGTCAATATCCCTCCATCGCATTTCCGGTCCGGCAAATTCGCCAAAACGCTCCAGCTCTTTTTTATAAGCGCGCAACGTGTGTTCCGACGCGTTCCGCTCCGCGCGCATCGTTTCCAGAAACTTGCGGGTTCCGCGCACCAGCTCGGGATGGACCGGCATCTCGTTAGGCAGTTTCACTATCTGCGCTCCGCGGCTCTCTTCGCCGCTCGAGGATGGTGCTTGCGATACACGCTCTTCAGCCGGTCGAGCGCCACGTGCGTGTAGATCTGGCTGGTGGAAATATCGGCGTGGCCAAGAATCGTCTGGACGGTGCGCAGATCAGCGCCGTTTTCCACCATGTGCGTGGCGCAGCTATGACGCAGCATGTGCGGACTGGCGTGGCGGCTGGAACTGGAGGCCGCATTGACCATCTGCCATACGCGCTGCCGCGTCAGCCGGCTTCCGCCACGGCGGACAAACAGCATCGGCGAAATCTTGGCGTGCAGCAGCTCCTCGCGGCCATCTGCCATATAGTTGCGAATGGCGTTCTGGGCGGCGCGTCCCAAAGGCACAATCCTTTCTTTGTCGCCTTTGCCGCGCACCAGCACGTGTCCCAATTCCAGTTTCAAATCTTCGAGGCGGACGCCAATCAGTTCCGTTACCCGCATGCCGCTGGCATAGAGCAGTTCCAGCATTGCGATATCGCGCTGGGCCATGGCCCGGGACCCCTTCATGTCTCGTTTGCGCTCGACCTTCTGCAACATAGAATCAATCTCACTGCCAGCAAGGGACTTCGGAAGAATTTTCCACTGTCGTGGTGAATCAATGTCCAGAGTGGGATCGCGCTGGATTCTTCTGTCCAGCAGCAGGTACTTATAGAAATGTCGGAGCGCGGAAAGCTTGCGTCCCACCGAACGATCCCGGACACCGTGGGAAAATAACTGGCCCAGAAAAGCCCGCACGTCCTCGCGACGGGCCTGCAACAGCTCCCGGCGCTTGGCTTCCAGAAAACCAGCAAACTGGGCGAGATCCGACGCGTAAGCGCTGACCGTTAATGGGGCTAGACCTTTCTCGATCTTTAAATAATCAAGGAAGCCCCTTACCAAGCGTTGGTTCGTAGCGTTCACAGGTTCAGTATTGCGGATATTCGGACGGGAGTAAATGACTTGGATGGTTCTGGATGATTCTGCGACGCTTCTGAAATCCCGAACCCGCGCGTTCTGCGGGTGAGGGATCCCTACCCTGACCAAGGACTATCGGGTGGGCACGCGTGTATCACGCAAAGAGGATCGACACCTATAGGGATCCCTCACTTCGTTCGGGATTTCAGAGACGGCGCACTATTCTCAGTTACCTTCTTCACGGGCAGGACAAACGGCTTCGCCTCAATGCCATTTCTTCGCGCGATGGTGACGGCACTCATTGCGCCTTCAGGTTGGTCTTCGTGTTTGAAGAAAGCAAAGACTTCTTTGTCGCGTTGCGATTCTTTCAATTCGTCAGCAACTTTTTCCAGTTGGGCCTTGGTGTACTCCGGAACGCGAAAACGGAAGTAAAGAAAATCAGCGGTAGGAACGCGCGGCGTCGAGATCTTTTCGCTCTCTGCCCAACAGAGAGCGGCGTTTTTCTCTTTCAGGATTTCATACACCGCATCGTCGAACCAGCTTTCGTGACGAAACTCAAACGCAAACTGATACGCCTGGGGTAGAAGCTGGACGAAGTCCTTTAAGACCGCAAGATCGGCCTGGAGGTTCGGCGGTGTTTGCACCAGAATCGGGCCCAGCTTGCCTGATTGGCGCATGGGATCCATGCTTTGGAGGAAGAAGCGCAATGGCTCGGCGGCGTCCTTCAGCCGCTTGAAGTGAGTGATGGACTGGTGCGCCTTCGCGGCAAAGCGAAAATCCGGTGTCGTGCTGGAGACCCAGCCGTTGATTGCGCTTGCGGTGGGCATCCGTCGAAAAGTTGCATTCAGTTCCACCGCATTGAGCTGCGTGGAGTAGAACTCAAGAAAGCGTTTCTGCGGGAGCTTCTCGGGAAAGAAAGCCGGCTTCCACGTTGGATAAGACCATCCTGAGGTGCCAATATGAAGGGCCATACCGAAACAAGTATAGCGTTGTTTCTAAATCTTGCCCTTTTCTGAAATCTCGAATCCCCGCGCACTTTCCGGGGTGAGGGATCGCTATAACCGCGAAGAACCTCTTCACTCACGTGCATCGTGGGGGTAGGGATCCCTCGCTACGCTCGGGATTTTAGAAAGAAGCCCGCTCATCGCCCACACCCCCAGCAACGGTCCAACGGCCATGCTGGCCAGGGCCCACTGCCAGCCAACGCGTCCGGCGATGGCAGCCATCGAGCGTATCGCAAAAGCGGTCAGCAGAAATCCGAGCGCGGTTTGCAGCGTGAGTGCCGTGCCGATGTAGTTCTTCTCGGCCACTTCGCTGATGATGGCGGAAAACTGCGCTGAATCAGCAATCACTGCGATGCCCCAAACCATGGCCACCGCTATCAACCACGTTGGATGGCGAAAGACCAGCGCCGCGATGACGCAGCACGCCGCGCTGCCCAGCATTGCGATGACCGTGACTCTGGCCCTTTGGGAAATCCGGGCGGAGTCCGTGCTCTGCTGCAAGCGGTCGCTGGCGACTCCCGCCCAGACGCACCCGATGGCCCCGGCCGCAATGATGGCGGCCGCCCAGGCTTCGAACTTCAGTCTGGGCCATGCTGACGACGCGGCCACGATCGCGGCAATCCATCCCCACATGGCGTAAAGTTCCCACATGTGGCCAAGATAGCCGAGATTAGCGAGGCGCAATCTTCTGTTTCTGGCGATCTCCCACACCTGGGAAAAATCCAGACGCGATTGCGGCATGGCGTACGGTCCCTGATGCACCGCGATAGCGACAATGATCACACCGAGAATGGCCTGGGCGCTGCCCAGAAGGACCACGCCGCGCCACGGAATCCCGCCTACGGAATTCAGCGCGTGCGGCGCGGCGGAACCCAGGGTCAGCGCGCCGATCATGATTCCCAGGGCCAGTCCTCTTCCCTTTTGGAACCATCCGGCGATGATCTTCATTCCCGTAGGATAAACGCCGGCCAGGAAAAACCCTGTGGCTCCGCGCAGGACAATGGCCAGAAGAGGATTCTCGATGGTGTAAGCAAACGCCGCATTGGCGGCGGCTGCGGCAACGGCAGAGAGGGCAAAAACTGTGATTGGACTGAAAACGTCCGGAACGTTGAACAACGCGAAAGTGATGGCGCCGACCGCAAACCCGATTTGCACGGCAATCGTCAGCCACGAACCGAGCGCGAGATCGGAATGCCAGATTGTTGTGACCTGCGGCAGGACAGCCGTGCCTGTGAACCATAGTGACATGGCCAGCAATTCAGCGATGGAGAGCAAAAAAGCACCCGCCGGGGGCTGGGTCCCCGGCGGGTTTGGCTTTCGGCGGGCGCGCTCACTACGACTTTAATTTCCGGCGCTCGCAAACATCAACTACTTTGGTTGGATCAATGGCGTCATTGTCCAGTTGGATTTCGATGATCTTGCCTTCCTTGTCAACGAGCAGGTTGATGCGGCGGCCGATCTTTCTTTTTTCGTCGTAGAGTCCATATTGCCGGGTCACTTCTCCTCCCAAATCACTCAGCAATGGGAACGTCACGTTGATTTTATCGACCCACGCTGCGTTGGCGAAGGGGCTGTCCATGCTAATACCCAGAACCTGGGTATCTGCAGCTTCCAGTTTTGCGAGGTTCGCCTGGAAGTTCTGCATCTGCTTGGTTCAACCACCGGTAAAGGCGAAGATATAAAACGCCAGTGCGACGTTCTTCTTGCCGCGGAAGCTGCTTAGTGTGACCTTGCCCATCTTGGTATCGAGCAGAGTGAAGTCTGGGGCCATATCGCCTACCTTGAATTTATATTCAGGCGGCGCTTTCTTGGCCGTCTCCTGCGCCCAAAGCTGTCCGAACTGTGGGACGGCGAACGCGATGAGCCACAAACTTAGAATGGCGATCTTCTTGCGCATTTTCTCTTTCCTCCGTGGAAATCTGTTGCTTGGTAAGCCTAAATCCAGCCTGTATTCCGGTCAATGTTTAGCACGAATCCAGCCTCCCACTTCCGTTCATTTGTACAACAGGTACTTGGTCCGTAATTCCCGAAATTTCTGCAGGTCATCCTGCCAGTCCTGGGCGATATTGCGCGGGTCCTGGCCGCTGGCCAGGGCGTTTAGCACCTGACGGTTCGCCAGCAGAGTAATCATGTTCGCCATCTTCCAATCGTTGGGATAGAGCTTCTGCAGAGCAGCCGCCAACTCCATACCCAACTCCGGGGCGTCCAGCACATTACGGTCTGTGACGATGAGGTTTACGCCGCCGCAGCGCTGGTTCGCGTGCGGTCCGCTCAATGGAGTGAAATTCACGGGGACAAAGCGCACGCCGGCAAGCAAGCGGGCATTCAACGTCGCGGCTAGGGTCCGGGCATCAATCCAGGGCGCACCCAGGAGCTCAAAAGGAGTGTCTGTTCCGCGGCCGACCGAGACGTTGGTCAACTCGACCAGGCCAACGCCGGGATAGAGCGACGCTTCATTGACCGAGCGCAAGTTGGGGGAAGGGTTGGTCCAGATGATTCCAGTGGAATCAAACCAGTCGCCGCGCACCCAGCCTTGCATCGCGATCACTCGCAGCCTCGCGCCCAGCTTTCTTTCCCCATTGAAGAGCTGCGCCAGTTCGCCCAGCGTCATGCCATGACGCACCGGGACTGGATGGTAGTTGGTGAAATTTTCCAAATCACGCTGGGAGACTGGCCCCTGCACCAGCGACCCGGTGACGGGATTGGGGCGGTCGAGCACCACGACTTCGGTATTGCTGCTCGCCGCTGCTTCCAGCAGATATCCCAGCGTGGTTTCGTATGTGTAGAAGCGAACACCGGCGTCCTGGACATCCACCAGCACAGCATCCAGCGTCCTGAGCACGTCAACGGGAGGACGCCGTTTTTCTTCTGTATTGCCGTACAGGCTGTAAATGGGAATTCCGGTCGCGGCATCCACGCTGTCGCCGACGTGTGTGGTGTCAACCACTCCCTCAATTCCGTGCTCCGGACTGAAAATAGCGGCCAGCTTGATTCCCGGTGCGGTTACCAGCACGTCAATGGTGCGTTTGCCTTGCGCGTCCAGGCCTGTCTGATTGGTGAGCAGGCCGATCGTCATCTGCTGCCTGCCCTGCTTCAGGGACGCAAATCCGTCCGACTCCAGCACGTCAATGCCTGTCAGCACGTTTCCGTTGCGTGCAGCCACATGCCGCCCGCTGGGCTCGGCTTCGCTGTAGCCGGTGATGGTGAGCAGTTTGCTCCGGCCCTGGTCGCTGACGTCCAGATTCAAGGCCGCGGCCACGGCCGTTGCCACCCGAGCGCGCAACGGAGTTACCCCGCCGTTGCGCGGCCCTACCGTATTCGTGAGAAGAATGATGTAAGTATTGGTGTAAGGATCAATCCAAACGGAAGTGCCGGTGTATCCGGTGTGCCCAAAGGAGCCCACGGGCAGAAGCGAGCCGCGGTTGGTGGAAAACGGAGAATCAATGTCCCACCCCAGCCCACGGAGCTCCATGGCGTTTGGCGGCTGCTGCGGTGTTGTCATCTTTTCGATGATGTCCGGGGCAAGGATTGTCTTGCGGTCAATCAGCGCCTGGGCGTAGAGCGAGAGATCGCCCGCCGTCGAGAACAAGCCGGCATGGCCCGCCATTCCACCCATGCGCTGCGCTGTAGGGTCCTGCACCGTTCCGCGCAATATCTGGTGATTGCCAATGGAAACTGTTTCCGCTATGTTCTTCCGCCAAGAGAGCGGAGGCTGGAACCGCGTGTGCTTCATGCCCAGCGGCTGAAAAATGTTCGTATCGGCATAGCTTTCCAGCGAAGTCCCGGAGAGCCGTTCCACCACTTCGCCCAGAACAAGAAAATTGATATCGCTGTAGACGAACCGCGCTCCCGCCGGTTCCACAGGGGTTTCCTCATGGGCGCGGCGGAAGGCCTCTTCGCGTCCCGACCATGCGGCTTTCAGGTCCAGGTCCGGCCGCAGTCCCGAGTAGTGGGTCATCAGCTCGCGAATGGTGATCTGTTCTTTTCCGTTGGCGCCGAACTCCGGTATAAAGCGCGCCACTGGATCGTTCAGGCGTATCTGCCCCATCTGCAGCAGCCGCATCACACTGGGCGCGGTGGCCACTGCTTTGGTGAGTGACGCCAGATCGAACACCGTATCGAGCGTCATGGGCTCCAGCTTCGGGTTTGTGGCCCGATGTCCAAACGCTTTCTGATGCACGATCCGGCCATCGTGACCGATGAGCAGGACCGCGCCGGTGATGGTTTCCTTATTGACTTCTTCCTGGACCAGAGCGTCCACTTCAGGTAAGGCAATCTCGGATGCTGCCGGCCTGGACGCGCGCTTCTGCGGCCCGGCATCCTCGGTGGTGGCCAGTTGCGCCAGCGAACAAGCGACCATGCAAAACAGAAATACTGTAGGATTCCGCACGAATTTCATCTCGCACCTGAGTGTGTTATAAACCGGAAACAAAAGCAACTATCAGATTTGGTTCGGACCAAAATTATTTTCAGCCCACTCCAACACGCCTTCGCCGCACAGCACGAACAGTTCCAACGCGCCTTCGACGTTCTGCGATCAGGAATTGACCAGAGAGCGTTCCCGGGAGCGTCCATAGCGATTACGCATCGCGGAAGGCTGGTGGCTTGGGAGGGACTCGGCCGCTTCACCTACGAAGGCGACTCTTTCACGGTCAGGCCGATAACCATGTACGACCTGGCGTCGGTCACCAAGGTCGTGGCCGGGACCACCGCCTGCATGGTCCTCTATGAGCGCGGGATCTTCCACCTGGAGCAAAAGATCGCGGAAGTTCTGCCGGAATTTGCCAACAAAGACGACAGCCGCCGCCAAGCAATCACCTTTCAGATGCTCTTGGCGCATTCTTCCGGGTTACCCGCCTATGTGAAGCTGTTCGACAGCTCCCGTAATAAGGACGAACTGGTGCGACAAGCCGCCAAAGTTTCTCTGGTGGCTGGTCCGGGGAGCCATGCTGAATACAGCGACATCGGGTTCATCTTGCTGGGAGTGGCGTTGGAAAGGCTCGCGCAGGAGCCGCTCGACAAGTTCTGTTACCGGGAGATCTTTGCGCCATTGGGGCTGGGCGCCACGGTCTTCAATCCGCCCCCTGATTGGAAGACCGCCATCCCGCCGACCGTCCACGACAGCGACTTTCGCCACCGCGTGATCCAAGGCGAAGTCCACGATGAGAATGCCTGGGTGATGGGCGGGATCTCCGGCCACGCCGGCGTGTTCGCCACGGCACAGGACGTGTCCATGTTTACACATTGCATGCTCTCAGGTGGTGCTCCGCTGGTGCGGCAAGAGACGGTCCAGCTCTTCACGCACCGCCAGCCAGGTCCTGCGGGGAGTTCCCGCGCTTTGGGCTGGGACACCCCTTCCCATCCTTCGCAATCCGGGCGGTATTTCTCCGCTTCTTCCTATGGCCACCTGGGCTACACGGGGACATCACTTTGGGTTGATCCGGAACGCCAACTCTCTGTTACGCTGCTAACGAACCGCACTTGGCCCGATCGCCAGTCACAAAAGATCAAGGAAATCCGGCCGGCGTTCCATGACGCAGTCATCGAGGCCCTGACGTGAGCCCACGAAAGCCCGGCAACAAAAAGCAGATTCGTTCCTCTTCTGCGCTGGATACGAAGTCCGCGCTGGAGATTGCGCGCATCATCAATGCGGCAGACCAGACGGTGGCGACGGCCGTGAAAAAAGCGCTGCCCCAGATTGCCCGGGCCATGGATGCGGTCGCGCAGGCTATTCGTGCCGGCGGCAGGCTGATTTACGTTGGCGCAGGTACCAGCGGCCGCCTTGCCGCCCTGGATGCCTCCGAGTGTCCGCCAACCTTTAACACCGATCCTAAAACCGTGCAGTACGTGATTGCCGGGGGACCCGCGGCTCTTGGCAGCGCTGTCGAGTCGAGCGAGGACTCGCGCGCGCAGGGCCAGCGCGATTTGGCCAAACGCAAACCAGGAAAACGAGACGTGGTAGTCGGAGTGGCTGCGAGTGGAAGCACACCCTATACCGCGGCGGCGGTTGAGTATGCCCGGAAAAAAGGAGCTACGTCCGTTGCTGTCGTCTGCAAGACCGGCTCGGAGCTTGGCCGCTTGGCAGATATCGAGATTGTGGCTGACGTTGGCCCGGAAGTCCTCGCCGGCTCCACTCGTCTGAAGGCCGGGACGGCGCAAAAGATGGTACTCAACATGCTTACTACAGGAGCGATGGCGCGGCTTGGCTACATCCACGGGAACCTGATGGTCAATGTGCAAACCAATAATGAAAAGCTGGTGGAACGCGGTCTGGGCATTCTGGAAAAGATCGCCGGGGTAGACCGCGCAAAAGCAGCCCGCGCGCTCCAAGCTGCAGGCGGCGAAGTCCCAGTGGCGCTCATCATGCTCAAGACCGGCTTGGGCCCCTTTCGGGCACAGCGGAAACTGAAGCAGGCAAGAGGCAATGTCCGAAAGGCCCTGGGCTTACGCGACTAAAAGTCGCGTGATCAGAGGGTGCATGGACCAACGACGGGTAACTAACGGGTTAACTCGCAGCAGGCAGTGCTTGGAGGCCTGGCCCCAAGGGTAGTAATCTTGAAGAGGTACGCAACAAGGCACGCGTTTATGGATAAATTTGTAGTTCGCGGCGGCAATCCCCTGGTCGGAACCATTCGCGTAAGCGGCGCGAAGAACGCCGCTCTGCCGGCGATGGCGGCTTCCATTCTTACCGAAGAGCCGGTCATCCTGGAAAACATTCCCGACGTCCGCGACATACAGACCGAACGCAACCTCCTGGTCGCCATGGGCGCAGAAGTTGAACTGGGTTACGGCCGCGCACACCATCGCACCACGCTGTGTTGCCGGCAGCTGGCCAACCCCGAGGCCGCGTATGAACTGGTCAAGACCATGCGCGCTTCAACCCTGGTGCTGGGACCGCTGGTGGCGCGCATGGGACGGGCGCGCGTTTCTCTTCCTGGAGGGTGTGCCATTGGCGCGCGGCCTATCGATCTCCACATCAAAGGACTGGAAAAACTCGGCGCCAGGATCACGCAGGAGCACGGCTACATTGAAGCCAGCGCGGACCGGTTGCGCGGCGGACACATCGTGTTTGACAAGATCACGGTCACCGGGACGGAAGACCTGATGATGGCCGCAACGCTCGCCGAGGGCGAAACGCTGATGGAAAACTGCGCCCTGGAGCCCGAAGTCGCCGACCTGGCCACGCTGCTCAACAAAATGGGCGCGCGGATTGAAGGCGCCGGGACTCCGACGATCCGCATTGAAGGCGTCACCAGTCTCCATGGCGCGCGGCATCGCATTATTCCCGACCGCATCGAGGCAGGAACGTTTGTGATTGCCGCGGCCTTGAGCGGCGGTGACCTGATTGTGGCCAATTGCGAACCCAAACATCTGGGCGCACTTCTACAAAAGCTTGAAGAGTGCGGCGTAAATATAAGGGCCAACGGGGAATTTGTCCGGGTGATCGGCGATGGCGCATTGCGGGCGGCCGACATCTCCACCGAAGAATTCCCCGGCTTCCCCACCGACATGCAGGCCCAGTTCATGGCTCTGGCCACGCAAGCCGAAGGAACATCCATTGTCACGGAGAACATTTTTGAGAACCGCTTCATGCACGCGCAGGAGCTGGTGCGCATGGGCGCCAACATCAAAGTCGAGGGCAGCCGGGCCATTGTCCGCGGTAAGACCCCGTTGAGCGGGGCCGCTGTCCAGTGCTCTGACCTGCGGGCTTCCGCCTCGCTGGTAATCGCCGCGCTGGTCGCCGACGGTGAAACCATCTTGGACCGCGTCTACCACATTGATCGTGGCTACGAACGTATTGAAGAAAAGCTGCGCGGCGTGGGAGCGCAGATCAGGCGTATTGGCGAAATGCTGCCCCGGAAAGTTGCTGCGCCTCTGGCTACGGCCTGACCCTGGGAACTACCGAGGGAAATCGAACGGGCGTGGTGCGAGCGATGTAGAAATCCTGCCCCATACTTATCCGCCAAGTCTGACCTGCCGGGTCGGTGAGCTTCCACTCTGATGCTTCCCCTCCCGTGGTTCGCAGGTATTGAATCTGATAGACGCCAATGCCGGCCAGAGTGTGCTTTACCACCCGGCCCTGAGCATCGTACTCATTCGTCAACACCTTCTCCGGCGCTGCTCCGGGTCTACGCGCCACCGACACCGACGTCATGTGGTGTTCCGGATCGTACGTATAGAACGTCGTTTGTCCATCAGCTCTGTGGACACGGGCCAGACATCCGCCAGGCTCATACTCATAAGAAACCTGCTTACCGTTTGTACCTTTGACCAGAGTGGTCCGGTGTTTGTCGTCGGACTGAAGACTCAGACCCTGATGATCACTGGCCGTGAGTTGCCTGAGTTCCCACGCGGTTCCCCTTTCGAAGCGTAACTGATTCCCCTTTGCATCGTGAAAATCAGTCCAGACACAGCGTGGCATTGGCGCAGCGCAGGCAAGATACGTGGACCATGAACCATCCCGATATTGGATTTTGTAGTGGTCGGTCACCCAAGTCTCTCGCGCACCATACATGGGATCCTCCTCACTCAAGTAAACAGCGCTGGGATCGAACCCGCGCCCCTGGTCCGTACGGCCCATGAAGTATGCAACCCCATCCTCCCGGTTTACGCGCGTCATCGTTTGAGCTGACAATCCGTCAGATGAAAGATAGGTGTCGAACGTGTGATTGGTCCCCAGCCCCAGTGCGAATGGCTTCAGATAATCAGATTTGTATCCGCGCCGGAATTCTATTACGGGCGTAGAGCTCAGTTCCAAGTCCATGCTTCGCTGGACCAACAAACCCCATCCGAGGTTGGTCATGAAGGTCTCATCGTCGGTCGAGTTCGCCGGATTATCGTATTTGCAATCAGACAAGACCGGACGGTCTGGTTTGATCTTGTGTGTTTTGTATGAATACCTGAAGAACAGACAAGGGTAGGGAGTTCCTCGATATCCGTTCACCGACTGCTCGGGGTGCAGATCAGATTCATAGAGATCGTCCGGGCCGCCATTGGGTGTGAGGGGCGAGTACATGATGCTGGTGGGATCAAAGCTTTCGGGAAGGTGGAAATACGTCATGGCGACATATTTCGTGAGCATCTGCCTCGTCGCAGCGCGTCTCTCCGCGTCGCTGTGCCGATCTCCCCAAAAGGCTGGATCCATGCGGCGGGTCGAGACAATGGCGAATCTCGCGGAATGGAGACTGTACGTAAATTCCCATCCGAGGCGCCGTGGAAAGATGTCCTCGTCCGTGAGCGCAATCATGACCGAGTCGCGCTTCCACGCGATTTTAGGATACCTATCGGTCATATCTGCGATCAGTTCTTCGGCCACGCACTGCTTCCTTGCTCGGACGCAGTCTGAGGGATGAATCCGGACTTGGGTAAGAACGGTGATATCTATCTTGAATTTCTCGCGGTAATAGTCGGCCAGTGATTGGACTGGAATTGCCTGCCGGCCGACCGGCACAAAATAGAGCTTTCCGTGGGCAACTAGCTCTTCCGACCGAACAACGCTCCCATGCTCAACGGGGACACGGCTTGGCCGCAGTACGGGCGTTGCCGGGCGCTGCCGGCGCGCTTCAGCGAATCCCTTTTTGTGAAGGAACCGATAGGCGCCGAAACCTGCCGCAACCAGGACAGCAGCGCAGACTACGATGACGACGGGAATCACCCACGCGACGTTCTTTGTAGCGAACGATGTGCGGCTTGGGGCCATGATAATGACAACGCCGCAATGCGGGCACTGGCCGGGCTGCGCCGGTATGTCGGAATGGCAATTGGGGCATTTCATTGAGAATGCGCTCAATGGTCCATGTTGAGGAGGCCGGGCTTACGCTACTTCGACGGCCCTGGAGCTTTGCCCGGATCCTCGGGCAGGCCGTCTGGAAACAGTTTCTTCAGAAATTCTTTGTCATCGGCCATCTTTTTGAAGCGATCAAACTGCACCTCTTCCTTCCACTGCTTGCCAAAATCATCCGGATGCAGGGACTTGGCTTTGCCAAACTCCGCCAGCGATCCGGCCTGGTCCCCTACCAGGTAATCCAGAAACGCCAGCTGCATGTGGCTGCCGAAACTATTCGGTGAATAGACCAGGGCTTTCCGGGAAGATGCGCGGGCTTTTTCGATGTCGCCGGCGTCCAGCGCCTTGAAGGTCTGGTCACCGTAGTTGTAGGCGAGATTCAAATTCAGCAATCGCCGCAGTTCGGTGAAGGGATCAGGATTGTCGTCAACGTTGATGTAGATGTAACGATCATTGTTGGTGTTGCGTCCGCCGCGCTTCCTCACCACCAGTATGGAAGCCGACTGGCGCCCGCGTGAGTCGCCGCCGGCGGCGTCTCCCGCTTTGAGCGCCGCGAAAAGCCTTTCCGCGAGCTCACCCTGCGTTCCTTCAAGTGCCTTGCCCATGGCTTCCGGAACCTGCGGACCAACCAGAATATTGCCCTGCGCCGACCAGGTTTTGCCCTGGCGGTCCCCGGCCCAGTTCGGAGCATTCGGCCCCGTATAAGCGGCGATATTGCCCTTTGCGTCAACAATGGCGACCTGTCGCCCATCCTTGCCTGGAAAAGTATCGTCTTTGAGTATCTTTTCGAGCGCTTGCTGCGCGGTCAGTCCCTGGCGAAGCAGATCAATCGCCTGCTGGCCATAGCCAACATTCACATTAGCCTGGGTAGCCACCGCTCCCACGTCCGCCATAGCCCAGGGAACGACCGATCCCACAGAGAAGTAGCGCGAAGCCACAGCCACGCCCATTTCGCCGTTCTGCGGGTCAATGGCCACGATGGAAAAGGTGGACACCGGCGGCGGTGGAGTAGTCTGGGCCAGGAGGCCGATCGCAAATAGCAGCATGACTGCAAGAAATAAACGGTTTTTCATTAGGATTTCTCTCACGATCAGGGTCATCAGCGTGAATCAGTCGTGGAGCCGCGTTCGAGTTATTACAGCCCAAACAACTCTCTTAGCCGTTTCGTCTGGGCGCGGCTGACGGGTACTTCGCTTTGCTTTTTGTCGTCCATACGGAGCTGGTACGAGCTCTTGAACCACGGCACAACTTCTTTGATGCGGTTGATGTTGACCACGTAAGACCGGTGGGCGCGCCAGAACATGTCCGGGTCGAGCCCTTCGAGGAGTTCTTCCAGCGTGCGGCAGTTGGACTGGCCTTCCAGGGTGGTCGAGATCACGCTGATCACGCCGTCTTCAATGGACGCAAAACAAACGTCTCTCTGCTCCACCAGCAGCAGCCGTCCCGCGGCGCGGACCAGTACTTTGGAATTCTGCGGGCGTTGCGCTTCCAGCATCTTCACCAGCGTGTCGATCTTGTCATTGCCGGGAGCCTTGCCTTCCAGTTTCCTGCGGACCTTTTCTATGGCCTGGGTGACACGCTTTTTATCAAACGGCTTCAGGACATAGTCAACTGCGCTGACCTCAAAGGCCTTCACCGCATACTGGTCATAGGCAGTGGCAAAAACGATATGGGGCATGGATATTTTCCGGTCCAGCAGCTTCTTGATCACGCCAAAGCCATCCAGTCCGGGCATCTGCACGTCGAGGAAAACCAGGTCCGGGGAGTGCTCTTTGATCAGGTTGACGGCCTCCAGACCATTGCGTCCCTGGGCCACGATGTCCACGTCATCCACCGATTTCAGCAGATAGCTGAGCTCGTCCCGGGCGAGCTGTTCGTCGTCAACAATGACCGCGGAAAGTGACATGGCCTAAGTATAGATGGAGAACTATCGCCGCCTCAATCGTACTGTTCGCGAGTAGAATTATGGGAATTGGAGAAAACGATGATAAAGAACAAGAAAGCCCGCGTTCTGGTTGGCGTGACGGTTTTCTTGATATTTGTCACCCTCGATTTTTGGCGCGGCTACCACCAGAGCCGCTCCATTCCACTCGGAGTCATCACCGCCATCGGCGGCATTCTGGATGGACTATTGGTCTTCTTCTGGATGTGGCCGGGGCCGGCCGACGACCGGCCTGACGGACAAGATTCCAGCGGTACATTGATCTGAATTCTCTAGCTGCTGCGCTCCACCACAAACTCCGGAATAAACAGCAACGCGCTCTTGATTTCCGAGTCGGGGAACGTGCAGATGGCGTTTCGCGCGGTTTCCGCATGCTGAGCGGCGGCATCGTAGGCGTATTGGATGGATCCGTAGCGGTTCAGCACCACCAGGATCTGTTCATGCTGCACGGCGATGAAGGCGCGTTCTTCCAGGACTTTTTCAACAAGTTTGCGCTCGCCAGGTGTACAGCGTTCCAGGGCATGGATCACGGCCATGGTGACTTTGCCTTCGCGCAGGTCGCTGGCGACGGGTTTGCCTAGAACTTCTTCCGATGCAGTGAGGTCCAGAACGTCGTCGACAATCTGAAACGCCAGGCCCAGGTTGCGGCCGTATTCCGCCAGTCTTGCCTCTTGCTCTTCGCTCGCTTTGCCCAGGATCGCACCGACCTTCATAGACACGGAAAACAGGCAGGCAGTCTTGCGGAAGATCAGGTCAAAATGCTCGTCCGGACTGATGCACTTGCCCAGCTTTTCCATTTGCAGCAGTTCGCCTTCCACCATCTGCTGGGTGAGCTCGATCAGAACGTCAAGAATCCGGAAATTGCGCTCTTCCACGGCAACCTTGAAGGCCTGCATGTACAGCCAATCGCCCGCGAGCACGCATTTGGAGTTTCCCCACTGGGTGTTGGCCGCCGGACGTCCGCGACGGGTTCTGGCTTCATCAATAATGTCGTCATGCACCAAGGTTGCGGTGTGAATAATTTCGACTACCGCCCCCAGGCGGATGGCGCTGCGTTCGTCGTGGGGAAACAGCTTGGCGGCCAGCAGCAGCAGCACCGGACGTATGCGTTTACCGCCGCCCGCGCGCAGGTGTTCGCCAATATCCGTGATGGCCCGGACGCCTGAGACGGTATCGCGGCCGAACTCGCGCTCAATGGCCGCCAGGTCTTCCCGCAACAGCTCAAAGACCTCTTTGGCGCTGGATATGGCTGATGAACTCAAATCTCCCCTTTAGCTTCTGTAATTCGTAAACTGCATGTCAATTCCGAAGTCATGCCCCTTCAGCAAGGCAATGATTTCCTGCAGCGTGTCGCGGTCTTTGCTGCTGACCCGGACGGTGTCTCCCTGAATGGAAGCCTGGACTTTCTTCTTGGAGTCCTTGATGACCCGCACAATGTCCTTGGCTTTTTCCTGGGGAATGCCCTGCTGCATCGTTACCTTTTGCCGCACTGTGGAGCCGGCGGCCGGCTCAACGACGCCGTACGTCAACGCCTTGATGGGCACGCCGCGCTTCACCAGTTTGCTCTGAAGAATATCAGTTACGGCTTTGAGCTTGTACTCGTCCGCCGAGGTCAGAATCAGGGCTTCTTTGCCGTCAAGTTGAATATCTGATTTGCTGTCTTTCAGGTCAAAGCGCGTGTGGATTTCCTTGAGCGCGTTTTGAATTGCGTTGGCGACCTCTTGCAGGTCGACTTTACTGACGATGTCAAATGAGTTGTCGGATGCCATGCACGTATAGTCTACAAGACTTGCCCGCGGATGCACGCCTTAGGCATGCCGGCCCACGGCGACGCCGCGAAAAACCGCGACGCTATTCGCCCCAGATTCTCGTTACCAACGTACTCTTGCCGGTTTTTGCGCGCGTTGCGATGATGATCCCGTTCGACAAGAGTTCTGGCCGGCAGGTTTCGGGGGAAAGCTGGCCGGCCAGGCAAAGTTCAACAACCGAAAAAACAGGCCTCGGCTAGTCCGAGGCCTGTTGCTTTTTGGGGCTCTGGTTAGCCGAACGGGTTCTCATCCGCGGACGGCCCGTAGATGGCCGGTACCGGAACATCGTTCAGCCTGAGGTAAACGCCCAACTGGGCGCGATGATGAATCACGTGGCTCAGGATGAATGCGCGCAACACCCCGGCGCGAGGTAAGGTGAAAATCGCCTTGCCGCCGGCCACCAGGGACCACGGCTTCACAAGATCGCCGTCTTTCGCGCCGGCAATCGCTTTGCGGGCGGTCGCGGCGTTGGTATCAAATGCGCTGAGAATCTCAGCGCGAGACTTCAGGGGCGGAGTCGGCGGCGCGGTAGCGACGTCGAATGAATCCTGGTGGACGATCGCATCGGCCCAATGGTTGATGGTGGCCAGGTGCGTGGCCAGCGCGCCCAGAGTTGCGGACTTTTCGTGGGGCTTCCAGCCCAGTTTGTTTTCCGGGACCCGTTCCAGCGTCTTCCTGGTGTTGGCCATTTCGTGGTCAAATTCCGGCAGCATTGCTTCGCTGATTGCCATACAGTCTCCTTTGAACATAATTTGATTTCAGTGTCACGGCACTCCATGGCAGCTTTCCTTGTAGAGTGGATCTGCCGCGGTGAGGGACGGTTCGAGATGGGTCCGTCCGGACCTGCCGCTAAACGGATTGTATGTGTCGGTTGGTGATAAGGCCACAAGAAAGCTCCACCAGGCAGAGGTTGAGTCTCCAAAACTCCCGGTTTACCCAGCCGCTTGTGCTGGGAGATCCGGCTTGAAAGGACGGTTGGGTCCGATTTAGTATTCGACCCACTATGAAGCAAGCAAACGTATTATGGCAGCTTGTCGCTGCAGTGGGAACAATTGCTATATTCGCCGGCGCCGCATCGCAACCAACGGTAACAATTGATAAACCAAAGTCGCGCACCGTGACCGGAGGCGCCTGCCGAATTTTGAGTGACGATACTTTTTCTGGCAACTGGGGTCCTGCTGCCCTGCCGACGTTGGCGTTCACCATCGGGCCGGGCTCAGCAATGGCCGACCAGATGCACGCTAACAAGGCCAAATATACGGGTCCGGGCACCTATCGGAATGAGATTGTCGCTGTGTACCTGGGCAAGACCGCACTCGAAGACAGCTACATGGGGCTGGGCACCGTCCTGATCAACGCCGACGGGCACACCGGTACTTTCACATTGAACAACGGCTCCGCCGCCGGGCACTTCGACTGCGGATTACCGCCAGCGCGCTAAGTCCAAGGAGGCGGCCGATTAAAGCTCCCGCAACGCGGCGGGTTGCTTCGTGTTTTCCTGCTGGCTTTCTGCTACCGTAAGGGACATCACGGGAGGTAGAGTCATGTCCACCGCCGCGCGCGCCACCAAATCACCCCGGCAGCTCTATTCCATGGCCAAGCGCCTGGGGAACTGGGACCCGGAAACCATTTCGCTGGAAGAAGACCGCGCGCACTGGGCCGCGCTCAACTCGCAACAGAAAGAGCAACTCATTAAAGTCTGCGCGTTGTTTTATGAAGGCGAAGTCAGCGTCTCCGACACGCTCGCCTGGTTCATGCTGGCCGTCCCGGACTTCGAACGCCGCATGTTTCTCTCCACCCAGATATTTGAAGAGGTCAAGCATGCCGAATTTTTCGAGGGCTATTTTCGGGAGATCTGCGGGACGGTGAATACTTCCGTGTATCTGGTGCCGGAATATCGCGGCGTGCTGCGGGACGAATTGCAGAAACGCGGTGAAACCATGGGGCGTGCCCTGACCAACGGCCACCGCGAAGACCTAGGCCTAGCCATGGCCCTGTTTGCCGCGCATTACATGGGCATCATTGAAGGCACCATGGCGCTGACCGGCTACGAATTCTTTGATGAGCTGCTGACCCGGATGCACATGTTTCCCCGGCTGAACGAAGGCATTCGCATGATCCGCGCCGACGAAGGCCGGCACATCACGCACGGAATGGACTACCTGCGCGAAATGCTGGCCGACCATCCGGAGTATGTTCCCCCGGTTCGCGAATTATTCATACAGGAGAGCGCCAGGATCGCCGCGCGCAACAGTTTTGTCTACAATCCCAACCCGCTGGGCATTGACCGGGAACGCATTCTAGCGATTTCCTATGCCAACCTGGAACAGCGCATGAGAGAAGCCGGGCTGAATTAGCTGGCCCGAACGTTGGCACAGTGATCCTTGGCTGAGCAACGCGATCTGTGTGAATCAGTGGTAGGAACTTCCTAGCTGACCATGATCGGAACTCTGGACGCCTCTTTTGCCCCCCGTGTCGCCACGGTGCAGTTGCGGCCTTTGGCTTTGGCCCGATAAAGCGCTTTGTCCGCCAGCTTGAGCAGGTCCTGGGGACGCAGACGGTCGCCGGCGTACTCAGCCACACCGATGCTCACGGTAACACTGGTCTCTCTCTCAGCACGTCTTTTGCGGCGGACAGCACGGCGGTCCCTGCCGCGGACCACAAAGTTAGACTGCTCAATCGTTCGTCGAATGTATTCAAGAGTTGCGAACGCCTCCGCCAGGGACTTCCCTGGAAACACGATGGCAAATTCTTCGCCGCCGTAGCGGTAAGCCTTGCCGCTGCCGATGTGGGCCAGCCGGGAAGCCACCATGCGCAGGGCGTGGTCGCCCGCTTCATGACCGTAGGTGTCGTTAAACTTCTTGAAATGGTCGACGTCCAGCATGGCTACCGTATAGGGGCCTCCCAACTGGAGCAGCGCTTCATTGAGCGCCCGGCGGCTGGGAAGCTGGGTCAGTTCGTCGCGATAAGCCATGGCGTATGAAGTTTCGACGACGGCGACCATGAGCGACAAACCAGCCGCTGCATAGTAGACGCCCGCCGCGGTGCCGCTCGCTTTGGTTTCTATCGCCAGAAAAACCGCCGCCATGGACCAGAGCAGGCTGCTCTCGACCGGACGATATCGCCGCAACAGGGAAATCGCCAGCACAATTGCCGCGATCAGAAAAGCCACGAGTGACGGTTGAGAAATCCTGCTCCCATCCGTTAGGCCGCGCAGAAAATCCCGGTCCAGCGGCGCGACCACGCGCATCACGGCCGGCTGGCAGAGCAGCCAGACTACGGCGATCTGTGCGGCAATCGCTGCGAACCGCCGGCGACCGGCGGCCGAGACAATCCCGCGTTCGCGCAGGAACGCAAGCGTCATCAGGTTGAGTGGCAGGAGCAGCGCGATAGCGTCCAACAGCATCTTGCGCGTCTCCTTCGTCGCCAGTTCCGGCTGTACCCATATCAGGGCGACCCCGGCCACGCCGAGCGCGAGAAAAGCAAAAAAGAGGCGGCTGCGGCGGAAAATCGCGCTCAGCAGCATACCGGCCCCGAAAACAACATAAGGACAATACCCGACGATGCGGGCCGCGGTCGGACTCGAAAAAAGCTCCAGCCGGGCAAGCACTACCGCAACCACCAGCAGGAGTCCTCCGGGAACCACCAACCCGTACGCAGCTTCGTGCAGCACAGTCCAGGCGTTCGCGCCAGTATCAATCTGTTGCTTGGAATGTCGTCTCGGCATGGCCCCTTTTTTACGCTACCGCAACGGAATCTCTATCTATATTGAGATGAATTTTCGCCGGAACCTGTGGTTTCGAATAGATAACTTTGGTGGTGTGACCGTAGTGCTCCGGGTTGCCGCAAAGAGTGACCTTGCCAAGTCGAGGGATAATTAGGGCTTCAAAAACCGCCCCTGGCGTGTAGAATGACGCCCGAACCAAACCTTTGCCGGACCAACCCTTAAGGTGCTGTGAGATTCAGGGCTGTTAGCCAGTCCAATTCATTTGTCCAGGAGCGCTCTATGAAATACGCTGCGGAACTGTTCGGGACTTTTGTACTGGTGTTTGCCGGATTGACGACAGCGGTGATCGCCGGCGGCCAGGTCGGAAACGTGGGCGTGGCTCTGGCCTTTGGATTATCGCTGATGGCCATGGCATTTGCCTTGGGCCCGATCTCCGGCTGCCATATCAATCCGGCAGTCACCTTCGGGATGCTCCTCAGCAAACGAATCGGCGCCGGACAAGCCCTGGGCTACTGGGTCGCGCAAGTCCTTGGCGGCATTTTGGGCGCCGGGCTGGTTGCCGTCATTGCCAGCGGCGCGCAGGCAGGCTCTTCAGGCATCGCCGCGCTGGCCGGAGCGGCCAACGGATTCGGCGAACATTCTCCGGGACACTACAATCTGGTCGCCAGCTTCCTTGCGGAGGCTTTCCTTACCATGCTCCTGGTCACCACGGTCCTGGGCGCCACGGACAAGAGAGCGCCGGCAGGCTTTGCCGGGATCCCCATCGGCTTGATACTGACGGTGATCATTCTTGGCGGCATTCCGATCACCAACGGAGGGTTTAATCCCGCACGCAGCATCGGGCCGGCAGTCTTCGTCGGCGGCTGGGCCCTGCAACAGGTCTGGCTATTCATCGCCGCGCCGCTCGTTGGCGGCGCTCTGGCTGCCGGGGTTTATATGACGATCAAAGAACCGGCGTCATCGTAAGAATCTAAGCCCACTCTGGTATATCCGCGCGGATTTATTCCACACTGACGCTGCTGGCAGAATAAACACGTTTTCCTGTAACGCAAGAGCTATAAATCTCACTCTCCTATGGCGCTTTTGCTAGGAAAATGTTGCGAAGAAAGTTGGAAAGAAAGAAGGTCAAAACAGCGACCGGCTATGGTAGTATCGCAGCACGTTCCCCCAGGTTGTCCAAGCAGAAGATAATTGGCAGTCTCGATTGCCCGGTGCAATTACGTCAGTAAGAGTATTGCATTCTGGCAGTTATGGGTATTGCCAAAACTTCATTTTGAGTGCGGATGTGCGCCGGCCAGGGCGCCGCTGCTAGCTAGAAGATGATGCATAGTCCTATGGCCACTTCGTCCCGAGCCTGCAGCCTTTTCGTGTTGTGTCTTGTCACGTTCCTTGCAGCGGACCGTGGAGCCGCCCAGAGCGCGCCGGCGTCACAGCCGGCCGCTCCACCGCCTACAGTGGAACAATCGGCCACGACTGCGCCCAGCACGCCGCAGTCCCCGACTGTGCAATCCGCCGTTGAGTTACCCAGCGCGGCACAAGCCGCACCATCACCGCCCACACCGGCGCCAATCGCTCCGGCTGACCCGTGCGCCGACGTTACGCAGGCCGCGCTTTGCGCGTTCGTCGAATCCGGACAGCTGGCCGATCTGCGCTGGCCCAACTTCAACGACTATCGCAAAGACGTCAAGGACTTCTATCTGGCTTCAAGCTATGCCCTGGCCTGGTCCGCCCAGGACCAGCCTACGCCGCAAGCTCGCGCTGTCATCAGCGCCTTACAGGATGCCGACAAAAAGGGCCTTCGGGCTGATGACTACGACGGCCCGCGCTGGAGCGACCGACTTGCGCGCTTGTCCGGGTCCACGCCCGCGCCGTCGGCTGATGACTGGCTGCGGTTTGACCTGGCACTGACCGTTTCTGCCATGCGCTACATTTCCGACCTGCACAACGGGCGCATCAGTCCGCAATATTTTGAATACGGTCTGGACATTGAAGCCAAGAAATACAAACTGGCGGAGTTTCTCCGGACCAGCGTAGTTTCCGCTCCGGACATGGCTCCTGTGCTCGAAGAGATTGAGCCTGCGCATGTTGCATATCGCCGCGCGCTGGGTGCGCTGGCCCAATATGTGGCCCTGGCGAAGGCCGGTGACGGCGAGCCGCTTCCCGCCCTCACCACGGACAAGATCAACCCCGGAGACGTGTATCCCGGCCTGTCCCAGTTGGCGCAGCGTCTGAAGCTGCTGGGGGACCTTCCGCCGGACGCCTCTGCACCCGTGGCAACAAGCCCAGCGACGCCCGAAACAACGCCCGCGCCAACGAATGTGTACGACGGCGACGTGGTGAAGGCGGTCAAACATTTTCAGCAGCGCCATGGATTGTTGCCCGATGGCACAATCGATAAGGACACTTTCGACGAGCTGGGGGTGCCGCTAAGCCGCCGCGTGACGCAGCTTCAGCTGCTGCTGGAGCGCTGGCGCTGGTTGCCGTCTGACCTTCATCCGCCGATGATCGTGGTCAATATCCCGGAGTTTCAGCTTCACGCTTACGGAGAGAAGAGCACTCTTTCCATGAAGACGGTTGTCGGCAAGGCCCTGGACCACCAGACGCCGGTTTTCGCCGATACCATGCGCTACGTGATTTTCCGGCCTTACTGGAACGTTCCCAAGAGCATCGTGGAAGATGAGCTGCTGCCCGCGATCACCAGGAACAAACAGTATCTCGACAAACACCATTACGAAGTCGTTGACCGCGAGGGAGAAATCATCCCGGAGGACAAGATCGACGCCAAGGTCCTCCGCCAGCTCAAGGCCAAGAAGTTGGAGATCCGGCAAAAGCCCGGGCCCGGTAACGCGCTGGGCGCGGTGAAATTTGTGTTTCCCAACCACTACGACGTCTACCTGCACGGCACGCCGGAACGCAAGCTATTCTCTCAATCGCGGCGTGATTTCAGCCACGGCTGCATCCGCGTGGAGAACCCGGCGGCGCTGGCGGCATGGGTTCTGCGCGGGAACCATGAATGGACGCGCGATCGCATCCACGATGCCATGGATGATGACGAACCCTTACAGGTCAATCTTCCCCGGGCGATCCCGGTGCTGATTTTGTACGGGACGGCTTCCGTCGAGGAAAACGGTGAGGTCCATTTTTTTGCAGACGTCTACGGACACGATGCCCAGTTGGAAAGGGCCCTGGCCGGCGGACTGCCGTATCCTACGCAGAATCCGGTTGCAAATTCCGCGCCAAGTCCCAGCGGCGCGCCGAATTAGAGGATGATAGGCTACCAGCGGCGGACAGGTCCGACATCCACATGGACAAACTGCTTGCTGCGATAGTAACCCACTCCGCCGCGATGCAGCGCCAGAGCGGCATCACGCAGTTCTTTTGTGGTAAGCCCCGGCAGACGAATGTCGATGGCCATGGCCTGCATGTGCAGACTGTGTTTGGCTACCCTGCGGGAGCGGCGCCGCAAAAACCTGTTGGTTTCCGGTGTGCGGTAGCCGCAAACAACGTTGATTTCCGCGTCCGGCTCTCCCACGGACGCCGTAAGGTCGGCCAGCAAATCGAACAGCTTCGGATCAAATTCGTGGACAGTTCCCGTGCGAGTGTCGCGAAGAAAGCGGTCGAGTTGCGTAATCGCCTCTGGAACATACTCGTCGCCTTCGCGGTACACCACGTCAATGTGCTCGTTGGTGTGCGTGTTGTACATCCGCAGGCGGCTGATCTCCACCGGTTTGGCCGGAGTAACCGCTGAAGTCTCATGTCCTGTAACAGGTGCTAGAAACGTGGCCAGAAATAGAATTAAGGGGTGCATAGTTTTTTGGGATTCTAACTGTAGGCAATCGGATGCGACAAGTAGCTCTTTAGGTCCGCACTAATCGAAAGTGATGGCCCACGCGAATCCGGTGCTGTCCTTGTGGGGTACGAGGGCCGCTCAGGGGTGTAAAATCTACTCCTAGGATCAAAAGGGAGGCCCCATGTCGGCCACTGCAACTGCACTTGAATTGAAGCCCTGTCCGCTCTATATCGATGGCCAACGGGTAATATCGCGCGGTCCGAAGGACATTCAATACAATCCCGCGACCGGAGAGGCCGCTGCAGAGATACCGCGCTGCACGGCCGAAGAGATTTCCGCCGCCGTGGAAGCGGCGCAAAAGGCCTTCCCTGCCTGGAGCCGCACTCCAGTGGTCCAGCGCTGCAAGGCGCTTTTCAAATTTCGCGAACTGATGGAAGCCAACGCCGACGAGATAATCTCCCTGGTCACCGAAGAGAACGGCAAAACCACGGACGAAGCCAGAGGGTCGTTTGACCGCGGCATCGAGTGCATTGAATTTGCATGCGGCGCCCCAACGCTGATGATGGGCGACACTGTGGACCGCGTCGGCACGTCGGTGGACAGTTGGTCCACGCGATATCCGGTAGGCGTTTGCGTCGGAATCACGCCGTTTAATTTCCCGTGCATGGTGCCGCTTTGGATGTTTCCCATGGCGATTGCCTGCGGAAACACCTTCGTGCTCAAGCCTTCCGACAAAGTTCCGCGCACCTCGGTCCGCATGGTGGAGCTGGCACACGAAGCAGGTCTGCCGCCCGGCGTGCTGAACCTGGTGCATGGCGCCAAAGATACCGTGGACCGGTTATTTACTGATCCGCGCGTGAGAGCCGTCTCTTTTGTGGGATCGAGCGCCGTGGCCAAATACATATATCAGACGGCGGCCAACAACGGCAAGCGCGTGCAGGCCCTGGGCGGCGCGAAAAACCATTCCGTCGTTCTTCCGGATGCAGAAATGAAGTCAACCGTAGCGGCCATCATGGGATCGTCATTCGGCTGTGCCGGCGAGCGCTGCCTGGCCACGAGTGTTGTGATTGCCGTGGGTGAAGCCGGTGATCCGCTGGTGAAAGAACTTGTGCGCGCCGCGGACAATATGAAAGTTGGCCCGGGATGCGAAGCGGGATCGCACATGGGCCCGGTGATCACTGAAGAATCCAAGAAACGCATTTTGAGCTACATCGAACTGGGCGAAAAAGAGGGCGCGGCGCTCGCCCGCGACGGACGAAAAGACGCGGTTTCCCGCCGCGCCGGATATTTCGTCGGCCCAACCATCCTGGACAAGGTGAACCCTGATTCCCGGGTCGCGAAGGAAGAAATCTTTGGGCCGGTTCTGTCCGTGGTCCGCGTGAAGGACTTGAAGGAAGCCATTGACGTAGTCAGCCGTTCGGAATACGGAAACGCGGCTTCCGTCTTTACCCGTTCCGGAGGAAGTGCTCGCGAGTTTACGCAGAACGTCACGGCGGGAATGGTCGGGATCAATGTGGGCGTGCCCGCTCCTGTGGCATTCTTCCCATTCTCAGGATGGAAGAATTCATTCTTTGGAGACCTGCACGCGCTCGGCAAAGACGCGGTGCATTTCTATACGGAGACAAAAGTCGTTACGTGCCGATGGCCTGAGTAGCACTGGCCCTCACACTCCGCTATACACCGCGCGCTTCAGGAAATTCCCCTGCCCGGCCTTGCCGTGGAACTGGTCACCGTCCACCACGACGCGTCCCCTCGAGAGCACAACGTCCGGCATGCCTTTGACCTTGATGCCTTCAAACATCGAATAATCCACGCGCATGTGGTGCGTCTTGGCGCTGATGGTGTGTTCGCGGTTGGGATCGAAGATGACCAGGTCGGCGTCGCTGCCAACGGCGATTGTTCCTTTTTGCGGATAGAGGCCGAAAATTCGTGCCGGCGCAGTTGATACGAGTTCGACAAAGCGGTTCACGCTAAAACGGCCCTTCCCTACTCCTCCTGAATAGATCAGACTCATGCGGTGCTCGATCCCGGGACCGCCGTTGGGGATTTTGGTGAAATCGTCTTTGCCCATTTCCTTTTGTTCTTTGAAACAGAATGGACAATGGTCCGTTGAGACGACCTGCAAATGGTCCTGTTTCAGACCGGTCCAGAGCTTTTCCTGATGCCATTTCTCGCGCAGCGGAGGCGTGAAGACATACTTGGCGGACTCAAACCCCGGCTTGTCCATATCGTCGAGCGAAAGGTAGAGATACTGTGGACAAGTCTCGGCGTAGACGGGCAGTCCGCGGTCGCGGGCTTCGCGGACTTTCTCCAGAGCCTCATTGCAGCTCAGATGGACAATGTACACTGGCGATCCCGCCATCTCCGCTAAGGCAACGGCGCGGGACGTAGCTTCGGCTTCGGCGGTAGTAGGACGTGTAAGCGCGTGGTATTTGGGCGCGGTCTTCCCTTCTGCCAGCGCCTGCTGCACGATGACGTCAATTGCGCCGCCATTTTCCGCGTGCATGCAAATCATGCCGCCGATCTTGGAAGCCTTCTGCATGGCCTTGAAAATGGTCGCGTCGTCCAGCATGAAGACGCCGGGATACGCCATGAAGAGCTTGAAGCTGGGCACGCCTTCACGCACCAACTCGGCCATTTCGTCGAGGCGCGCGTTTGGCAGGTCGGTAATGATGCAATGGAAGGCGTAGTCGGTGGTGGCCTTGGACGCGGCCTTCTGCATCCAGGCATCGAAGGCGGCGCGCAACGGCTGGCCCTTGTACTGGATGGCAAAATCAATCAGCGTGGTGGTGCCGCCAAAAGCGGCAGCGCGCGTTCCGGTTTCAAAATCGTCGGCGCTCGTCGTGCCGCCGAAAGGCATATCCAGATGCGTGTGTACGTCAATGCCGCCGGGCATCACGTATCGGCCCTTGGCGTCAATGATGCGCGTGGTATTGTCGCGGGCCAGCGCTTGCCCAACAGCCACGATCTTGCCGCTGGTGATGGCCACGTCGGCGGCGTACGTGTCCGTGGCGGATACCACCGTGCCATTTACAACCAGGGTATCAAAGGACATCTCATCTCCTGTTGATGTATGTAAGGAACCCCCATGCCCACGGCAAATAGCAGTCCGGACCACACGACACCCCAAGCACCCTGGCCTGCTGCTTGGAGCTTCCAGAGGGCATGAATGGCGATCCAGGAGGGGCCGCAAAACAGCGAACTCGACAGCACTAACCCCGATAACCGCAATCTGAATTCCTGCATTGACTTTCCCTCTCCGACGAAGACTTACTTGGGTTCCCGTCAGCGGACACGGGCATTCTATGCTACACTCGCGGAATTTCCACTTCCCTGTTTTTGAGGGAGGTCTAACCCATGTTCAAAGATCCAGCTCCCAGGCTGCCGCTCGATCAGCTTGAAAAGAATTTCGCCGACATCAATCCGCCGCTCAATGCCGGCCAGGCGCTGGAAGAAGCTTCGCGCTGCCTGTTCTGCCATGACGCGCCGTGTATTAAAGCCTGTCCAACGGAAATTGACGTTCCCCAGTTTATCCGCCAGATCATCACCGGCAACCTGCGCGGATCGGCGAAAACGATTCTGGAAGCGAACATTCTGGGCCAAAGCTGCGCCCGTGTCTGTCCGACTTCAGTCCTGTGCGAAGGCTCATGTGTGTTGAATGCAGAAGGCAGGAAGCCCGTGGAGATCGGCAAGCTGCAGCGCTATGCCGTAGACCCGTTTGTTGACAGCGGCGCGCAACTCTTCAAGCCGGGTGTGGACAACGGCCGTCGCGTGGCCTTGATCGGCGCCGGACCCGCCAGCCTTTCCTGCGCTGCCGAGCTGCGCAAGCGCGGATACGTGACCGTGATCTTTGACGCCAATCCGCATCCCGGCGGCCTGGACACTTACGGCATTGCCGCCTACAAGATGCGCGCGCATGAGACGCTGAAGGAAATCGAAATGGTACAGAGCCTCGGAGTCGAAATCAGATGCGGCGTCACAGTGGGCGAGAACAGTGTCGACAAAAATGAAGAGGTGAGCCTTGCCGAGCTGGAGCGTGACTATGACGCTCTGTTCATCGGCATCGGCTTGGGCCAGACTGACGATCTTGGCATTCCGGGAGAGAACCTGACGGGCTGCATGGACGCTCTCTCCTTCATTGAAGAGACCAAGAGCAAGAGCTTCGATCAGGTGCCGGTGGCGAAGCGGGTCGCGGTCGTTGGCGGAGGAAACACCGCGATTGACGTGGTCACCGCCGCTCGGCGTCTGGGCGCGGAAGAGGTTTTCATGGTCTACCGGCGCACGGCGGAAGAAATGTCGGCGTTTGATTACGAATATGAGCTCGCGAAAAACGATTGCGTGACGTTCGTATGGCAAGCTTTGCCGGTACGCGTGGTTGACGACGGCCATGGTCACGTCGCCGCGCTGGAGTGCGTACGCACCCAACCTTCTGTGAAAGACGCGAAGGGCCGCATCAGTTATGTTCCCGTGCCTGGTTCGGAGTTTGGTCTGGACGTCAGCATGGTGGTGAAAGCGCTGGGCCAGAAACGCAAAATTGAATTCCTGCAACAGGTTCCGAATCTGGAACTCAAGAATGGCCGCGTTGAGGTTGATCCGCAAACCATGCGGACGAGCAATCCGCGTTACTTCGCCGGCGGAGACTGCGTGAACGGCGGCGGCGAAGTCGTGGACGCGGTGGCCCACGGCAAGAAAGCTGCGGCCGGCATCCACCAGATGCTGGAAGCCGCGCGCGAAAGGACTGCCCATGCCTGATCTCAGTATCAACTTCTGCGGAGTGCGCTCGCCGAACCCGTTCTGGCTGGCCTCCGGGCCGCCCACCAATACCGCGTATCAAGTCATGCGGGCGTTCGACGCCGGCTGGGGCGGAGCTGTGTGGAAGACGATTGGTGAACCCATCATTAATACCGCCTCGCGCTACGGGTCTGTTGATCTGAAGAATGAGCGCATGATGGGCCTGAACAACATTGAACTCATCAGCGACCGGCCTATCGAAGTCAACCTGCGCGAGATTGCGGAAGTGAAGAAGCGCTTTCCCACCCACACCGTGGTTGCTTCCTTGATGGTTGAATCCAAACGCGAGACCTGGCATGACATTGTCCGTCGCACAGAAGACGCCGGCGCAGACCTGCTGGAACTGAATTTTGGATGTCCCCACGGCATGTCGGAACGCGGCATGGGTGCGGCCGTGGGCCAGGTGCCGGAATACGCCACCATGATTACGAGCTGGGTGAAAGAAGTGGCACGGACTCCCGTAATCGTGAAGCTCACGCCCAACGTGACGGACATCGCCCACATGGCCAGGGCGGCCAAAGCCGGCGGCGCCGATGCGGTTTCGCTGGTGAATACTTTTAACAGCATTGTTGGTGTTGACCTGGACAATTTTTCTCCGCGTCCCTCGGTCGCCGGACGAGGCAGCCACGGCGGCTACTGCGGCCCGGCTGTACGACCGATCGCGTTGCACATGGTTTCCTCCGTCGCCAAGACCGTTGACGTTCCTGTTTCGGGAATCGGCGGCATCGGCAACTGGCGCGATGCAGTGGAATTCATGCTCCTGGGCTCGACTTCCGTGCAGGTTTGTACCGCCGCCATGCACTACGGCTTCCGTATTGTCCGCGACATGATCGAGGGCCTGGACAACTACCTGGAAGAAAAAGGTTTTGCTTCCGCCATGGATATCGTCGGCAAGTCCACGCCGCGCATTGACGATTGGGGCAACCTCGATCTGAATTACAAGATCGTCGCCAGGATTGACGCCGGGAAGTGTATTGGCTGCAATCTTTGTTACATCGCCTGCGAAGACGGCGCGCATCAATGCATACGCGTGGACGCGCGCCCGCAAGGAGATCTTCGCCACGGAGTTGATTTGAAACACGTGCCGGTGGTGTTGGAAGATGAGTGCGTTGGATGCAATCTCTGCGCGCTCGTCTGCCCTGTACCCGACTGCATTACCATGGCGCAGATCAATACGGGACGTCCTGCCATGAGTTGGAAGCAGCTGCAGGAAGCACGGGGAAAAAGCCCGCAATGCAGCATGGAAGAGTTACTGGACGGGAGAGAATGATTTGTACGATAACTCAGAAAGGAAATTCAGTCATGGAACGCAGAAACATTTTGAAGGGCGCAGGCGCAGTGGCGGCGATCGCCGCGACAGGAAGCTTGACCATGGAACGCGCTGAGCCCAGTCCAGAGCCCGCTCGTCCCCGAGGAATGGCGCGCGGGCTGACAGTTTTGAATATCCGCCGCAACGGGGCATACGCGCTTGGCGTCAAGACCGATAAGGGCATCCTGGTGGCGCCGGATGCGGCCAAGTTGCTTCACATGCATGCGCCCGCCGACATTGATGATCTACTGCAGCATCAGGACGGTCCCAGCTTGAACGCGCTAGTGGATACAGCTTTGAAGTCCGGTCAGTCACACAGCGCGTTTATTAAAGAAGAGACCATTGAGTACGGACCGATCGTGACTCATCCTGAAAAAATCGTTTGCGTCGGCCTGAACTATCGCAAGCACGCCCAGGAGATAGGCTCGCCCATCCCCAAAGCGCCGGTGCTCTTCAGCAAATTCAACGTCGCGCTCAACCACCATAACGGCACCGTGAAACTGCCGGTGGAAGTTGCGAAGAAGTTTGATTACGAGGTGGAGTTGGTGATGATCATCGGCAAGGAAGCCAGAAACATCAGCGAAGCTGACGCGCTCTCTTGCGTGGCTGGTTATTGTACCGGCAACGATTTCACTGCCCGCGACCTGCAACTGGAAACCGGCGGCCAATGGCTGATCGGCAAGACCCCGGACCAGTTTGCGCCACTGGGGCCGTATATGGTCACCGCCGACCAGATCAATCCCGACAACCTGAAGCTGGAAACCCGCGTCAACGGCGAAACGCGCCAGTCGTCCAACACCAGCGACTTTATTTTCAACAGCAGGCAGATGATCAGCTACATTTCCCGTTACATCACGCTCCGGCCGGGCGACATCATTTTTACCGGAACTCCGGAGGGCGTGATTCAAGGCAAACCCAAAGACCAGCAGGTGTGGCTCAAACCAGGAGACAAGATTGCGTGCAGCCTTGAGGGGCTGGGGGAGTTGAAGTTTGATCTGGTGTAAAGGGTAATGGGTTGACACAAGACCGCCCGTGAGATGCTGACACAGTTTCAGGAAGCGCGGGACAGATCGCGCAACGCAACATATCAGAAAAGACAGTTGTCGATGACGAAGAGAGCACAACTTAAGCTAGCGCTTCGTGGTAAGCATCTGGTGAAGTTCACGCGGCCTTTCGAACCAGGCTCCGTTGATGGCTATGTGCTCGCGATCGGTCCGCGATTTTTTCTTCTCTCATTGGTCGAAGACGCCGCGTGGTTTAACGGATTTCAATGTTTGCGTCTATCAGATGTGCGTGAACTTCAGGTACCTGCAAAGGGCACAGCCTTTGTCCAGGCTGCGTTAAAGAAACGCTGCCAGCGAATGCCGAAAAGACCCCGTGTGGTTGTGACAAGCATCGAAGGGCTGTTGCGCTCAGCGAACCGCACTTTCCCCTTGGTGACGATTCATCGAGAAGGCGTGGATCCTGACGTGTGCCACATCGGACGCGTCGCGGATGTGCGCAAAGGCGTAGTGTTTTTGCAAGAGATTGATCCTGATGCCCGATGGGACAAAAACCCAACCGAGTACAAGCTAAACGAAATCACACGAGTTGATTTCGGGGGTGTCTATGAAGAAGC
>Ga0210407_10000269_pt1 | contig 62479 bp, 45 predicted proteins | sample IncBWC27MmetaG_FD_150860 | JGI IMG/M metagenome (GOLD analysis project Ga0210407, IMG submission 150860) | Forest soil microbial communities from Barre Woods Harvard Forest LTER site, Petersham, Massachusetts, United States - Inc-BW-C-27-M | ecosystem: Environmental > Terrestrial > Soil >...
CGGTCCTACGCTGCTTCAGAAGCTCCAGGGCTTCCCGATATGTCTTCTGCGCCTTCTCGTCTGTTGGGCCCTCTGGGTTTGTCTGCGCCAGCAATGGCGCTACTGCGAACGCTGCCAGGATGAAAATCACAGATCGCATATCAGCCCTCCCTGACCACGGAAATCAGTCCCGGACATGATATCCGTTTTCATGGCACTGATGGGTCTGGACACCAGCGCAGTCGTCTGGTTCCTGCGACGCCGCCCAACTATTGTCAGTTCGACGGACCTCGAACCGGTTTTCAAACCAGAAAAAACGGCAAAAGAGACCATCGCGTAACCCGTTGAAAACACAGACAAATTAGCTCTTGCATTTCGCTATAGTTTCGCGGTACCATGCGCGCCGCATTGGGAGCAATTAGCAGTTAGCAAATGGCAATTAGCCAGAGAAAACCAACAGCCTGTCCGCCCAGGCGGACCGCAGAGAACGATCTTTGAAAACCTAAAGCGAGGAAAACCATAGAACCTTACCGCTGATGACACTGGTTCTGACTGATCAAGAACATCAACGTTATCAGTGTCATCAGTGGTATGGTTTTCCCGATCGCAGCGATCACGTGCGATGACGGCGATCACGTGCGATGCTCCCCTGTTCCTCCCCTGTTACGCCCCTGTTACGCCCCTGTTCCTCCCCTGTTACGAAGTGACTCTGTCCGGGAAAAAGGTTCACGAAAGGCCCGTGGAATCTAGGTTTCGCATGTCTGGAGTATCAAAGCGGTCGCATTCTCCCCTGTTTTTTTCCCTGTTAGCAGGGAAGCGGCAGGAGTGAGGGATGTGAGCAACCATCGCGGCTCTGGTTTTCCGATCACGGCGATCACGCGCGATGACGGCGATCACGGCGATCTCTCAGCTGCTCTCCATTTCCAGGACCGGCACTCCGTCTCTGGATTGCGATTTGGGGCGCGCGGTTTCCTGGCGCCACAGGCCGTGGGAGAGGAGATTGATGAACCGCTCGATTGCCTGGCTGTCGGCAACTCCCAGATGGTGGTTGCCCTGCTCCATGAGCCGTTCTACCGTGAAGTAGGTAAAGAAGTAGAGATAGATGGCCGCCAGAGCGAACGCCGGGTCTTCTCCGCACCAGCCTTTCTGCTCTTTTACCTGGTTCAGGACCGGGCCGATGATGCGGCGAAATTGGTCCGGCATTTTGTAAAAGGTGTCAGCGAAATGCTGGTTGCGGAATTCAATGATGTCGATCAGGGTAAGTAGCTGATATTCGACATCGTTGTAGACCATGGAGCGGACGGCGAAGGCGAGCAAGCGGAGACCGCTCTTGGAGAAAGGGTCCTCCAGGGCGCGGAACACCCGCTCGCGAAAACCGCGCATGCACGACCGGTAGTTCTTCACCAGGGTCGTGTAGAGCTTTTCCTTGCTCGGATAGTAGGTGTAGATGGCGCCGGAGGAAACTTCGGCCTTTTCCGCGATGTCGCGCATTTTGGTGGAATGGAACCCCTGGCTGGTAAACAGTTCCAGGGCCGCGGCCTCAATCCTGATCTGGGTTTGATCGATGCGAGTCCGGCTGATCCGGGGGACAAACAACATCGGCTCGGCCTTGGCCTGGGAATCGCCCACATCCGGTGGCGAACTCCAGAGTCTTCCGGAGAGCAGGCGCATCAGTTCGATTCGGTCGCGCACGGGCTGTTGCAAGGCTTCCAGTTCCCGTTTCGTGTGGCTCTCTGGCGCCTGGGGCCTCCCGCCGCCGGAAGCAGTCTCCGGGGCGGAATGCCATAGCCCTTGGCACAGAAGATTGGCAAAACGCTTCGCGGCCTGTTCATCGGAAACGCCGAGATGCTGGTTGCCGTGGTAAAGCTTCTCGATGCTCGCGTAGGTGAAGAAGTAGAGATAGACCGAAGCCAGTACAAACGCCGGGTCTTCGCCGCGCCAGTTGTCGTCCTGTCTGGCCTTGCGCAGGGCGGGCCCGAGAAGACGGCGGAATTGTTCCGGAACATCGTGAAAAGTTTCCGCGAAGTGCTGGTTGTGAAATTCCACGACGTCGATATAGATCAGGAGCAGGTATTCAGGGTCGCCGTGCAATAACGAGAGGACCTCCGCCGCCAGCCGGGTAAGGTCGTCCTGGGAAAGAGGGATCGTCAGGGTCGCGAAGATTTGCCTGAGCCAGTTGTCTCTGTGGGCGCGATAGCTTTCGACCAGGCTCGCAAAAATGGATTCCTTGCTGGGATAGTAAGTATAGATCGCTCCGGTGGAGATACCGGCCTTCTGAGCGATGTCCCGGATGTTGGTGCCGTGAAATCCGCGTTTGGTGAACAGCTTGAGCGCCGCAGCCGTGATCCTGCGCTGGTTCTCCTCAATCCGATCTGGCGCGATTTTGGGCACGGCAGGTACTCGTTTTTAAGAGAATTTACCGTCGACTACACACCGGATGAAAATGGTCCTGAGAGCGTTGTCCGCGGTCTCTTATGAATTCGGTTTCAGGGATATCTGGTCTTGTCACTCCTTGAACTACAACCATAGGGCCTGTAAGGCTTCATGGTTTACTACCGACAATCCTTGTCGAAGAGCGTACGCAGGGGCCTATTGCGGTTCTGCCGAGTTGGTAAGTCGGCTTCTACTTTGGCGAGGACTTACTTGAGGTCACCGGGCATCTTTTGATACCCGGTGACCTCTTTGTAGATCCTGTACTGCAACCATCTCACGCTTGAGATGGAGTTCAGAAAACCAGTTTCAGACCGAACTGAATCTGGCGCGGGACGTCGGCCTGGGAGAAGAACAGCGGCTGCGTGACCTGGCCCGGGCTGGTGGGCTTGACGCCGTGCAGTCCGGTGTAAGGCCCGGTGAAGAGATTGAGCGGACCGTTGGCGGTCTGCACGACTCCGCTCGGGCCGATCCCGTTGATGTCAAACTGATCGCTGACCCGGTCGAAGTTGGTCCGATTGAAGATGTTGGTTCCAGTGGCCGACAGATCGACATGCACGCCGCGGTCCCGATTGACGAAGAATGCTTTCTTGAGGGTGAGGTCCGTAGTTGCATAGGCCGGCCCGCGGTTGTTGTCACGAGAACTATGGAAAGGCATGGCGTAGTTGCCGTCCAATGCAACACCGTTGGCCAGGCTGGGCGTCCGCACCGAGAATGGCAGACCGCTGCGCCAGGTCACGATAGGCGCAACCGAGATGTCCGCCAGAATGGTAGTGAAGGCGTTCCCTGTGCCCGGCTTGAACGGAGTTGTATAGACTGCGTTGGCCACCAACGTGTGCGGTACGTCGAACACTGAAACCGCGCGGAACAGGTCCAGCCGGCTTGGCCGGAACCAGTTTTGGAAGCTGGCGAAATCAATCACGTTGTCAATGCTCTTGCTCCAGGTGTAGTTGACCTGAAATTGCAACCCGTGGGTATAGCGTTTGGTGAATGAAGTTGTCAGACCGTGGTAGATCGAGCTGCCGATGGATTCGTATGTCGTGTGCTGCAACTGCTTCGAATTGGGTATGTACAGCGGCCCGCCGGTAGCGTCTGTGCAGTTCGGGAGTGTCGGCAGGAAGGCGGCGCATGCCGGATTCCCGGGATTGATCTGGTTGTACCCAGTTTCCAGGGGCATTTGCAGGTGGACACCATGATACATGTTGTACCCAACCTCCACAGAGTAGCTCCTGCCCAACTGGCGCTGCACGCTCAGGCTGGCCTGGATCGTGTAAGGGTTTTTGTAGTTGGGAGCGACGCCGTAAGCCACTAGAGCTGAAGCGCCGACAGCGTTGGGATCATAACCGGGTATTCCCGTAGGACATTGAGGGCTAGGGGCGCACGTAGACAGAGTCTGGAACTGTTGTGGCGTCAGATTCCCGAAAGGCAGTAGGCCCAAGCCTACCCCTCTTCCCCAAAGCAAGGCCACTCTTGGATCCGTCGGACTGAGTATGCCAAGCACCTCATTGATGTACCTGCCGCTCGCGTCGAGCAGAGAGCCATAGGAAGGAATCAGGACGTCCACGGGCGCTACAAAGACACCGCCTCCGGCACGAATGACGGTCTTCTGGTCGCCGAACGGGTCCCAGGCGAACCCCAATCGGGGCGAGACGTAGAAGCTGGTGCTCAGCGGAGGCGGCTCGCTGTCAGAGTCGAAACGCACGCCGGCGTTCATGGTCAGGCGCGAGTTGAGCTTCCAGGTGTCCTGGATGTAGCTACCGAAGTACTTGCCCCAACCTTGCCATTTGGGATTGTTGAATCCACCCAGAACGTCCACCGGCAGCCCGAAGGCAAAAGATTGAGGTGCACTGAGGTTAGTATTAGCGGGACCGAACGCGGGAAAGCCGTGAGCAAGGTTGAAACCGACCAGTTGCCCTTGTACGGCGGGCGGTGCGAGCGTTATCAGCGGGATGGCCCCATCGTGGAAGTCAAACTCGTTGTTGAACCAAAGATTGTCTTGCACGTTGTAATCCGCCAGACGCATGGAAGCCCCCAGCTTGAAGGTATGCGGCCCGTGGTTCCAGGTGACGTTGTCCTCGAATTGATAACGTCTTTGGTGAGCGATATAGGGAACAAGGGAGGGGCTGCCAAACGAAGAAGTGCCGCCCAGGTTGCCTGCATTCAGGTTGCCCAGGCTGAAATTCACTCCCTGGAATGGATTGGGCAGATTATTGGCAACATTTCTTGGCACCAACTGGACCAGGACCTGGTTGAGCAAAGACGGGCTAAAGGTGTGGGTCCACGTGGAGAGGATGCTGAAATCACGGGTAAAGAGACCGCTGCCATCGGGGTTGCCGGCATTGTTATTGTTGTGCGAATACTCCATGCGAAGATTCACGGAATTGTTGCCGTTCGGCTGCCCATCGAAGCGCACAAGCGTGTTGTGGTCGCGGGTCGGGTTATTGAATATTCCGTTCTCAGCAGTGAGGATCGTCTTGAGCGCGGGATTGTTGAGCGGCGACAGCCCCGGTGTAATTCCATTGGCGAATCCAACCAAAAACGGGTTGCCAGACGCCTTGAGCGCATTCACGTAGCAAAGCTGGTTGGCGGCGATGCCCGCGCTGCAGCCTGCCGGCAGCGCCGGATTACTAATGCCCAGTACAGTAGGCGCGTTGAGGATGTTGGCGTTGGTGAAATCAGGGTTGTTCAGGTTCCGATACTCGTAGGCCAGGAAGAAGAACAGCTTATCCTGCTTGATTGGGCCGCCGACAGCGAATCCGGTGTAAACATTCTGACTGTACGCCGCGGGCAAGCCCTCGATTCCGTTGAAGAAGTTTTGCGCCGAAGTATTGTGGTCCTGGAAGTAGCCGTAGGCGCTGCCGTGGAACTTATTGCCGCCGGTCTTGGTGACGATGTTGATGGCACTGCCGTCCGTGAAGCCGAACTCTGCGGCATAGCCATTGCGGTTGACCTGGTACTCCTGAATGGTGTCCTGAGGGATGGTGGTGATGCGATACTGTCCCGTTCCATACTCATTCTCGCCGCCATCGATGGTGGAGAGGTTATTGCGACCATTACTGCCGCCGATGGAGAATCCGGTGGTACCGAAGCCGGTGAACCCAGGGTTCTGGGCGCGCGGTGCGTCCGCGTTGCTCACGCCCGGCAGCGTGTACACCTGCTGTGTAATGTTGTGGTTGATGTTGGGCAGGTCGTCCACCTGGAGGAAGTTGATGGTGTTGGCCTGCTGGGTTTGATCGGTTTCAATCAGAGGGACGTTGTCCGCGCTCACTTCAACTATCTCGGTGGCGCTGCCCACCTTCAAGTGCGCGTCGTAGACCAGAATCTGGCCCACCGTTGCCTGGATCCCCTTGGCCACTTCGCGGGAGAAGCCCCGGACCTCAATGGATATCTGGTAGGTCCCCGGCGGAAGCGCCGGCACGCGATAAGCACCGTTGCCGTCGGTTTTGGCCGTCTTGATGATTCCCGTGCTCGGGTTGGTCACGGTGACGGTCGCTCCCGCAATTACATTTCCTTGCGGGTCGAGTACCGTTCCCCGAATCGTGGCCGTCGCATAATCAACCTGCGCCGACGCAGAAAGGAACCCGACCAAAACTACAGACAGCACGGACAAGAACCAGAACCTGTTGAGTCGTTTCATTGTGCCCCTCCTGAAATCAACATGGAATTCAAAAGTTTAAAAATAGCGGGCTATAAAGAACTCTGCCGTCTCGATGGCATAGTCTTCTTCAGCTTGTTTGTCAACTCATTCTTTGCCGGCTCTCGGTCTATCGCGGTGCGAATGAAATCACACCTCGTCCCAAAAGTTTGGCGCAGGAAGCGTACCACGAAATAAACGCACGTCAATTCATTTTTGCTAGACGATCGTTCTTTTTCTTGCCTTTCGCTCGGAGCGATCGATATTTGATTTTTGGTAGATCATTTCAAATTTCATAGAAAGTCCGCCGGGAGCCCAGAAATAGCACACGCAGGCCCCCAGCACGATACATTTTCGAACCATTTTTGAGCCCGTTCCGATCCCTGCTCTTTCGTCCAGAATGGGCTTCTTCTTCCAGAAACTGGTTGCAGACCGGACGGTGCAGGTCTAAAATGACCGACCGTTCATCCTTGTGAAGGACCATTCACTATCGAACTGAAGAAGGAAAATGAGACGATGACGCAAGCCGACCGCGAATTCGCAATAAAACAACTGGACCAGACGGGCGAACGCCTTCAGCGCATTCTGCGCGGGCTTTCGCAAGAGCAGCTGTCGTATCGCCCGGAGCCGGGGCGCTGGTCGATTGCCGAGAATGTGGAACACCTGGTTGTAACGGAAAGGCGCCTGGTGAGTGCCGTGGATAAGCTTCTGCAAGAACCGCCCGACCTGTCCAGGCAATGCTCGATGGCAGATGAAGAAGTGGTCCGGCAGGTTGGAACGGTCCGGGAACGCGTCCAGGCGCCGGCGCACTCGTTGCCGTCGTCACGGTGGCCAGCCGAAGCGCTGTTGCCGGAATTCGAGACCACCCGCCAGCGCACGCGCGACTTCACGAGCGCAACCAACGGGGACCTCCGCCATCATTTCATGCCGCATTTTCTTTTCGGCCTTCTCGACTGCTATCAGTGGCTGCTCCTCATCGGCGCGCATTGCAACCGGCATAGCGCGCAAAGCGAAATGGTACAGGCTTCCCCCGGCTTTCCGCAGCTGCAAAGATAGTAGTCGCCGAATTTCGGAAGCCTACTCGGAGATAGACGACAAGGAGGAATGATTCTGATGAGTGACGCGACATCCAAATCCAAATTCACATCGAATCCCGGCAGCGTGAGCCGGAGAGATATGTTGCGCCTGACGGCAGGCGCAGCCGTGGCTGCGACGGCTGGCGTCGGCTTCCCGCAAACGACTGGCGGCCAGCAGCCAACAGGCAAAAGACAGTCTCAATCTGACGGCGACGTTCCGGTGGTCACGAAAGTCATCAGCACGTCCAATGGGCGGGTGCAGGGGCTGGTCAACAACGGAGTCCTCACATTTAAAGGCATTCGTTACGGAGCGCCGCCTATCGGTCCGCTGCGCTGGATGCCGCCGCAGAAACCGGAGCCCTCGAAGGTCATTCTCGATTGCTCGGACTACGGCGCGCCGGCCATGCAGATCGCCAGCGGTACCATCGCTGCACCGGTCTCCGACTTCGGCATGCAGATGGACCGCGTGTTCACCACGCCTTCGGAATTGAAAATCCAGAATGAGGACTGCCTTTTCCTCAACGTCTGGACGCCGGGCACCGACAACAAGAAGCGCCCGGCCATGGTTTGGATCCACGGCGGCGGGTTTGCGTTCGGTTCCAGCGGCCAGCCAATCTACGAAGGCGAAGATCTGGCGCGCAAGCAGGATGTCGTGGTGGTCAGCATGAACCACCGCCTGAACTTGTTCGGCTACATGCATCTGGGCGACCTGATGGGCGAACCTTACAAGTCCTCCGGCACGGTTGGCATGCAGGACCTGGTTCTTTCGCTGGAGTGGGTGCGCGACAACATCGCAGAATTTGGCGGCGATCCCGGCAACGTAATGATCATGGGACAGTCGGGGGGCGGGGCCAAGGTTTCGATTCTGCTGTCCATGCCCGCAGCGAAAGGCCTGTTCCATAAAGCTTCCATCCAGAGTGGACCGGGCCTGAGAGTTGGCCGCAAAGAAAACGCTAACCGCATTGCCAAGGCCCTGCTGGACGAGTTGAAGATTGCGCCTGGCGATATCAAAGCGCTGCAGGCCGTCCCGGCTCCGACACTGATTCAGGCTGCGGCCGCAGTTGCCAGCCGGAACGTTCCCACGGGAATTGGTCCTGGCTCCGGGGGCGCGGGTGGTTTTAATCCGATCCTGGACGGAGTTGTTATCACTCGCGATCCCTTCGATCCCGACGCACCCGACGTATCGGCCGATGTGCCCATTCTGATCGGCTCAGTGAAGGACGAGTGGACCATCTTTACCGCGGCGGAGCCGTGGTTCGGCAGGATGACTGACTCTGATCTCGATCAGCGCCTCAAGCCTTTTGGGACGCGCGGACAAGCGTTGCTTGCCGCTTTCCGCAAGATCCATCCCGACTATTCGCCGACGTATCTTTACATCTCGGCCATCAGCGCTCCGGCCCTGGGAGGCTCTATCACCCTGGCGGAACGCAAAGCCGCTCAGCACAAGGCGCCGGTATACATGTGGTATCTGACCTGGGAGACTCCGGTCCTCAACGGCGCATTCAAGACACCACACACCATGGAGATTCCCTTCATGATGTACAGCTATAATCGCGTGCGTCAGTTCGTTGGACCCGGCCCCGAGCCGGACCAGATGGCGCGCCAGTTCAGTGATGCCTGGGCGGCCTTCGCGCGCACCGGTAAACCCGATGCACCCAGCATTCCGCCCTGGCCGGCCTACGACGCGACAACTCGCGCCACCATGATCTTCAACGTGAAAAGCCAGGTCGTGAACGATCCGAATTCGGAAGTACGAAAGATTCTGCAGAGCACATAATCGACCGCGCGAAGCCCCACGAAGGGCCTGAGGAGTCATGCGTGACGAATGTCGTAAAGCCTACAGCCAGGTTCTGCTGCAAAGCGTTCCTGGTGGCCAGCCTGTTGTTCTCGCGCGCCATCTGTTTGCAAGCAACACCACCGAACGGCCAGGCGCTTTACCAGGCGCACTGCGCCAGTTGTCACGAGATGCCCACCACCGCGCCGTTTATGAACTACCACGTGTTGAGAACGATGGCGCCGGAAAATATCGTCAGCGCCGTGACCAGCGGATCGATGCGCAGCCAAGGCGCCAACCTCAGTCAGGCTGAACGTGTGGCGGTAGCAGAGTTCCTCACGGGCAAACGGGTAGGGCAGTTTCCGCCTGCCACCGCAAATCGCTGTGCCAACCAGGCAGCCAAGAGTTTTGACGGACCAACGTGGAACGGCTGGGGTGTGGACCTGGACAACAGTCGCTTCCAACCTGCCGATGCGGCAAGGATCACTGCGGAACAGGTTCCCAAGCTTAAGCTGAAGTGGGCTTTCGGGTTTCCCGCTGCTTTTGCCGCGTACGCTCAGCCCGTGGTGGCTGGAGGACGCGTCTTTGTGGGCAGCGCCACCGGCCTGGTCTATTCGTTGGACGCAGTTACCGGATGCACTTATTGGAGTTTCCAAGCGGATGGCGGCGTGCGCACGGCGATTACCATCGGCCCGGACAACATCGCGTATTTCGGAGACCTGCGGGCCGAGGTCTATGCCCTGGATGCCGTGACTGGGAAATTACTCTGGAAGAAAACGCTGGATCCTCATCCAGTGGCGCGCATTACGGGTTCTCCCAAGCTATTCGACGGCCGGCTCTACGTGCCGGTTTCTTCCCGTGAAGAGTGGGCAGCTTCCGATCCGGCGTACCGCTGCTGTACCTTCCGGGGCAGCATCGCAGCCCTGGATGCGAAGACGGGCAAAGAAATCTGGAGGACTTACACGGTCAAGGAAATCGCCCACGTGGTGGAAACCACTAAGGAGGGTGTGCAGATCTGGGGACCTTCCGGCGCCGCCGTGTGGTCTTCACCGGCGATCGACCCCAAACGCAAGCTCATGTACGTGGGAACAGGCGATGGTTACACCAAGCCTTCCACGCCGTTCACCGACGCCATTCTTGCTCTCAGTCTCGCCACCGGCGAAATCATGTGGTCGCGCCAGATCACTCCGCAGGACGACTGGAACACCAGTTGCTTCCAGCCTGGTAACAGCAATTGTCCCAAAGATGCGGGGCCGGACTACGATTTCGGATCGTCCCCCATTCTGCGCGCCTTGCCCGGCGGCCGCAATGTTGTCCTGGCCGGCCAGAAATCGGGTGTGATCTACGCGCTTGATCCCGACAAAGAGGGAGAGATCATCTGGCAGACCCGGCTGGGCAAGGGCGGGGTCCTTGGCGGCATCCAGTGGGGACCGGCGGCGGACGGCGAAGCTGCCTACGTAGCCATATCGGATGTGGGCGCAATCGCGGGCCCCGAAGGCATTCTGCCGGACCCCAAAGTGGGCGGTGGACTCTTCGCTGTGCAGATCAGTAACGGTAAAAAGTTATGGAGCGCCCTTCCCAGCGCGGAAGGCTGCCATACTCCGCGGTGCAGCCCGGGACAACTGGCGGCGGTCACGGCTATTCCCGGCGTGGTATTTTCCGGCTCGCTCGACGGCCATTTCCGTGCGTACTCAAGTGAGGACGGCCGAGTGCTATGGGACTATGACACTCTGCGCGCCTTTACGACCGTCAACCAGGCGCCGGCTAAAGGCGGCTCGCTGGATGGCGCCGGTCCAGCCGTGGCGGGGGGCATGGTGTTCGTAAACTCCGGCTATGGTCATAACTACGAGATACCCGGCAACGTGCTGCTGGCTTTTGGAGTGGAATAACGCGTGAAGCTTTCTCCATCCGGCGAGGCCCGTGAGTGTGGTCTGAACTTCTGCAACATTTTTCAAGAAACTCGAAAAGAGGAAACATGAAAATTACGCTACGACGCTTAATTACAGTCCTGACGCTGCTGTGCGCCTGCGTGGGCACGAGCTTCGCCCAAACCGCCACCGCGACGCCGGCCCAGGAACCATCCAAGCCCGCGCCCGCTGCGAAGAATGATTACAGCAACGGGGACAACTGGCTCTGCCGTCCCGGCCGGCAGGACGCCTGTGCCGTTGACCTGACCACGACCGTCATCTCCGCCAACGGCAAGCTGAAGCAAGAAGCGTGGGCCGCCAATCCCAACGCGCCGATCGATTGCTTCTACGTCTATCCCACCGTCTCGAATGATCCCGGTGGCAACAGCGACATGATTCCCGGTCCGGAAGAGAAAGGCGTGGTGCGCGCGCAGTTTGCCCGCTTTGCGGCCAAGTGCCGCGCCTATGCGCCCATGTATCGCCAGATCACCCTTACAGCGCTGCGAGCCCTCCTTGGCGGTACGCCCATGCCGATGGACCGCGCCCTCGCCTACAACGACGTGCTCGATGCATGGAACTACTACCTGGAACATGACAACCAGGGCCGCGGCGTTGTGCTGATCGGACACTCGCAGGGTTCCGGCGTACTCACGCAGCTCATCAAGAGCGAGATTGACGGCAAGCCGGTGCAAGGGCGCATCATTTCCGCGTTGCTGCTGGGAACCAGCCTGCCTGTGCCTAAGGGCAAAGACGTGGGCGGCGCTTTCCAGCACATGCCGCTCTGCCACGCAGCCAATCAAACCGGATGCGTTATTACGTACGCCTCATTCCGCGCGACTGCCCCGCCTCCGGCCAACAGCCGCTTCGGCAAAGTAACCGGTGAGAACATGGTTTCCGGTTGCACCAATCCAGCCGCGCTCGCAGGCGGCAGCGGTGAGTTGCACTCTTACCTGGGAACGCACGGCAGCGGCATTGTCAGCACCGCAGAAGCGGAGCCGGGACCGTGGGTCAAGCCTGCGCAGCCCATTGCCACTCCGTTTGTAAGCGTGCCGGGCATGCTGACCGCGGAGTGCGTTGCCAATGACAAAGGTTCCTATCTCGCTGTCAGCGTGCATGGTGATCCTGCAGGTCCGCGTGCCAGCGAGATCGTTGGTGATGTCGTCGTCAATGGACAGGTCCTGCCCGATTGGGGTCTGCACCTGATCGACGTGAACCTGACTATTGGAAATCTGCTCGACATCGTAGGCATGGAGTCCAAGGCCTATCTGTCGGCTACCGCCAAGAAGTAAACTTCGCTCAATCTCAAGCGACGATGCCGCGCTCAAGGTTTGGGCGCGGCATCGTTATTTCAGCTCATGCAAAAGGAATCACCAAAGTTGGAGCTACAGAAGGCCCGGCACCTGCGGTCCGGAAGCAAGCTTCGCTGCTCCTCCCATGAACTGTACGGCGATGATGGTGATGTCGTCTTGCGGATCGCTCCCGACGCGCCCTCGCCAGGCAGCGATGGAATTGAGCAAGTGTTGGGAAAACGCTTTGGGATTGCTGCCTTCTGCCTGCATAAACTGTTCCAGCCGGTCTCTGCCAAACGGCATTTCTGCGGCGTTTTCCGCCTCAACGACTCCGTCGGTGTAAAGCAGGCATCGGTCTCCGGGGCTCCATGCCAGCTCTGTGGCACGATACTCGGCTTCCGGGAACAGGCCCAACACGAGGCCGTTGTTTTCCAGAAAGCAGGTGTTACCAGAAGCCCGGTTCCACAGGAGAGCCGGCGGATGACCAGCACAGGCGCAGGAGAGCTTCTTGTTTTCGGTATCAAGAAACAGGTAGGCAGCGGTTACGTATTGACCCCGCAGGTTGCCGCACAAGACTTTGTTGAGCCCGGACAGCAGCTGCGCGGGCCGCGCCGCGTTCTCTGCCTGCGCAAACACCGCGATTTTGACCATGGACGCCGTGAGCGCAGCGGGAACGCCATGGCCGGACACGTCGGCAATCAGAATTCCCAACCGCCTGTCATCCACAGGCAGGAACTCGTAGAAGTCGCCGCCAATGGTCGTCATCGGCGCATAGCGCACTGCAATTTCTATTCCGGCAATCTTGGGAAGTTCCTGTGGCAGGATGGACGACTGGATCTGGCGCGCGATTTCCAGTTCATTTCTGACCGCCAGAAGTTGTTCCTCGTTCCGGAAGCTGCGCAAGACGACTACATACCCGAGGACCCAGATGAAGATGAAGAATCCTACAGGTTCCAGATTTGGTCCGGGTACGCCAACGAACGTCAGATTCGCGTGGACTACGAAGATTCCCATGGCCACAAACCCGACCGCAAACGCGCGCATCTCTGGATTAGGCTTTTGGTCGCGACGAAAAAAATCATTTATCAGGAGAGATGCGACCACGATGACGACCGCCGCTGAAAACAGGCCGGAAACGTTCAACATTGTGATGACAGCCCAGGGCAGGAAAAGCTCGCAGGTCAGCCCGGCGATGGCGATCCCAATCGGCACACGAACCAGAAGCAACCAGAAGAGCCGACGCCGTCGCAGGGTCTGGTCCAGCACCTGCGCGCAAAACAGAAAACCCGCGAGCGGCAGCAGGAATGTGATCTCCCGGTAGATGTGCACCTGAAAATTCGCTGGCAGAGCAAGCAACGCTTGTGCCGTCGGTCTGAAATGCGCAGCTGATTTGTAGAGCGGAGCGAACAAGAAGAGGCGCGTTCCGTACAGCACGGCGAAAATCCCGAAGAGCAGCAGAGCGAGGTCTCTCTTCAACAGACGAATGGAGAAAAGGAGGATACCGGCCACACCCGCGCTCACCAGAATCACCGCCATCGCGATCTGTGCGGCATCAGCCCGCAACATGGACTGAAATTCCTGGTAGGGCATGCATGCCCATTGTAGCTAAAGCTCTCATGGGTCTCGAAGGCACCGCGCATTTCAGGTCTCGCCCAGACGGCGGCAAGCACGTGAAGGGCGAACGCCTGCCAAGGTCAGGTAATTGACGAAAGCTTCGTCTCTACTTATAGTGATGGCGCTCGGGGACGGACTCAGTCCCGGAAATTGGCGTGAGCATCCACTTCTCCCAAGGAACCTTTCAGCATGGCTCAAGTACAGACGGTCCGCGGCCCAATCGATTCCTCACGGTTGGGTACCACACTTATGCACGAGCACGTGTTCGTACTCGATACCGAGATACTCCAGAATTATCCGGAAGATTGGGGCGCCGAGGAGAAACGCATCGCGGACGCGGTGACCAGGCTGAACGAACTGAAAGCAAGAGGCGTGGATACGATCGTCGATCTTACGGTGATCGGTCTGGGCCGCTATCTGCCCCGGATCAAGCGGATCGCGCAGCAGACGCAAATCAATATCATCGTCGCTACTGGAATCTATACCTATCACGACGCACCTCTTTACTTCCATTTCCGGGGACCGGGCACGGCGCTGGGCGGTCCGGAGATCATGGTTGATATGTTCGTGCGCGACATCAACGAAGGCATCGCGGATACGGGAGTAAAAGCCGGCATCCTGAAGTGCGCCACCGACGAGCCCGGCGTCACCAAGGACATTGAACGGATTCTGCGCGCCACGGCACAGGCGCACCGGAAGACCGGAGTGCCTATTTCCACTCATACCCACGCCGGGCGGCGCGTGGGGCTCGACCAGCAAAAGGTCTTCCGCGAGGAGGGCGTCGATCTCTCGCGCGTGGTGATTGGACATTCCGGCGATACCACTGATCTGTCCTACCTGGAATTACTCGTCGGCAACGGATCGTACATCGGCATGGACCGCTTTGGTATTGACACCATTCTCTCCTTTGAACACCGCGTGCAAACCGTAGCGGCTATGTGCGAGCGCGGCCACGCCGGAAAGATGGTGCTTTCTCATGATGCCGCCTGTTACAACCATTGGCTTCCGGAAAGGCCGCTGCCGGCCATTCTTCCGCGGTGGAATTACCTCCATATCCACAACGATGTAATTCCCGCGCTCAAACAAAAAGGCGTGACCGACGAGCAGTTGCAGACCATGCTGGTTGTGAACCCAAGAAAGATTTTCGAACGGCAGGGGGCCTATTGAGCGGCGTAATTCATCCTTTTGACGAATCGGGAATCGTGCGTGGGGCCGACGGGATCGCCCGCTACCAGAACCGTCCGCGATCGGTGGTGGAGATGCTGCGCGGTACAGTCGAAAAGTGGCCGAACAATGAAGCGGTAGTCGAAGTGGGTGGCGAGCGGCTGACCTACCGCAGCTTTTGGGACCGTGCTGCGCGCACCGCTGGCGGGTTGCGTGCGTTGGGTATTCAACCTGGTGACCGAGTAGCTATCCGGTTGGCAAATGGGGCCGATTGGTGTATTGCGTTTTTCGCCATCCAGATGGCTGGGGCCGTTGCTGTGCCCGTGAATACGCGATTCACCGAACCTGAAGTCGAGTACGTGCTGACAGACTCCGGCAGCAAGTATGTGTACCTGCCTGGTCAGCGCTTGCCTCAAGGAGACAGTCTGGTGGTTGAAAACCTGGAGCAAAAAGATGTTGCGGCCATTTTCTATACCAGCGGCACGACCGGATTTCCCAAAGGGGCCATGACCACCCATGAGGGATTTCTTTCTAACATCGAAACCAGCAGGCGCGTGAGCCTGGTACCGTTCGATGGCTCCATGCGTACTCTGGTTTCCGTCCCGCTGTTCCACGTAACCGGCTGCAACAGCCAGTTTCTGGTGGCCTGCGAAGGTGGCAGCGCCACGGTCATCATGCCCGCCTTTAACGTCCAGAGCTTCCTGAAACTGATCGAAGCGGAACGCATTAACACGCTGACTTCGGTGCCGGCGGTCTATTGGCTGGCCATCAACCATCCGGCTTTCCGCGATGTCAATACCTCCGGCGTCATCCGCGTGAGCTACGGAGGAGCCCCTATCGCGCCGGAGCTGGTGGGGCGAATCATGGACGCTTTTCCTAACGCCCGCGTAGGCAACGGCTTCGGATTGACGGAGTGCTCTTCCGTGGCTACTTTTCTGCCGCATGAGTACGCCCGCTTGCGGCCGGAGACCGTAGGGTTTGCCGCGCCCGTCGTTGACTTGAAACTGGATGATGTTCTGCCCGGCAGCGACGTGGGCGAGCTCATCATGCGCGGTCCGAACGTGGTGAAGGGATATTGGAACAAGCCGGAGGCCACCGCCGAAACGTTTGCCGGCGGCTGGCTGCGCACCGGCGACATGGCGCGTCTGGACGAACAGGGTTTTGTTCAGATTGTCGACCGCAAGAAGGACATGGTGAATCGCGGAGGCGAAAACGTTTACTGTGTTGAAGTGGAGAATGCGCTGGCGGCGCATCCCGCGGTCTTTGAGGTGGCCGTGGTCGGCGTGCCTGACAAAATGATGGGCGAGAAAGTTGGCGCGGCCGTGGTCCTCAAACCCGGCGCCAGCGCCGACGCCGGAGATATTCTTCGCTTCGCGAAAGAGCATCTCGCCGATTTCAAGGTACCGCAGTACCTGGTGCTACGCACGGAAACCCTTCCTCGGAATCCCGGGGGCAAACTCTTGAAGAGACACTTGCGCGAAACCCTGGAGTGGGGCAAGCCCCTGTGGTGAGTTGAAGAACTCTCACCATGCGTACCGCCGGGCCGCAATGAGGGCCTCGGCAATGTTTTGGCGCAAGGCAACGGTATTGACCGTCGGCTGGGTTGCAAGGCGCAGAGAGGCTTCGGCAAGCTGAGCGTCTCCATTGTTCTCCCGTAGGGCGCCGGCGAGATTACGGGCGTTCACGGCGATCCGGTCGGCAGCATCACATGCAAATACGGTAGTCAGATCGAGCGGAAGTTGGGACGCCTGCCGGTCGCTTCTAGCAATGCGCTTTTGCGTGCGCAGCCACGCCGATTCCATGACGTAAGTATCGATAACGATATCGGCCGCCAGGGCCAGCACCTGCTGCTCTTGTTTGACCTCTTCGCCGAAGCTGCGGGTTATCGCGCGAAGCGCCAGAACGGCTGTCCTCTTGGCTTCGGCCACTCTGTTTTTTACCAGAGCAAAATCGTCCGAGCCTGCGGAAAGCCCATTCGAGCCGTTTGTATCCGATGCATCCTGAATCGGCGCTCCACCCTCACCAATGCTCTTCAGTAAGCGCGTCGTAATGACCAGCCGGTTAATCTCATTGGTGCCTTCATAGATCCTGGCAATGCGTGCGTCCCGGACAATGCGTTCCAGAGGATAATCTTTTGAATATCCATAGCCACCGTAGGTCTGCAGAGCTTCATCGGCAACGTAGCCCAACATCTCGCTCGTCCATACTTTGATGATGGAGCACTCAACGGCATGCTGCTCGATTGTCTTCATCACCTGTGCCGGTTCATTCTGATTGACCGTCTCGAGTGCGCGGTCCACCATGCCCACAGTGCGGAATGTAACGGCGTCCCCTGCGTAGCAGCGGATGGCCATTTCGGCGAGCTTTCGTTGAATCAGGCCGAAGCTGGCGATGGGACGCCCAAACTGATGACGTTCCATGGCATAAGCCAATGCGTGATTGAGCGCAATCTTGGCCGAGCTCACGTTACGGTTACCCAGCTTCAAGCGTCCGAAATTAAGCGTGTTGAAGGCGACCAGGTGTCCCCGGCCAATCTCGCCCAGGACATTTTCGACCGGCACCCGGCAATCCTCAAAGGTAATGGCGGTGGTTGAACTGCCATCCAATCCCAGCTTTTTCTCTTCGTGTCCGCTGACCAGTCCGGGACCGCGCTCGACGATAAAGGCCGAGAATTTTTCTCCATTCACTTTGGCGAATACGATAAACAGATCGGCGATGCCACCGTTTGTAATCCACATTTTCTGGCCGCGGAGCAGATAGTATTTACCGTCGGCGGACAACGTGGCTTTGGTCTTGGCGGCCAGCGCGTCCGAGCCTGAGCCTGGTTCAGTCAAGCAGAAGGCGGAAATTAGCTCGCCACTGGCAAGGCCCGGCAAATATTTCGCACGCTGCTCAGGCGTGCCAAAATAAACGATAGGCAAGGTGCCGATTCCGGTTTGCGCGCTGACGGTGCCGGCAAAAGAAGCGTTGAGCGCTACCTGCTCGGAAACCAGGGCGGAACTGATCTTGTCGAGACCAAGCCCGCCGTACTGCTCCGGAATGTCCGCCCGGAGTAAATCGAGATCGCCTGCCTGACGCAGCAGCTTTCGCGTCACCGACCAGTCCTTGGCATAAATCTGTTCCGCCTGGGGCAATACTTCATCCCGCATAAACCGTTCCGCGGTGCGCGCAAATAATTGCTGCTCTTCGCTGACGTCTTCGCGCGTAAAAATATCGTCTGGTGATGTATCCTCAACGAGAAACCGTCCGCTCCTGGTCGGTTGGATTGTGGCCGGTTGGATTGTAGCGTTCGTCATCTTTCCTTCCTCCGTACTCACGCGTATATAAAACACAGACTAGCGTGCGTGATTGACAAAACCCAGATGCAGGCCTCCATCCAGCATAATGACTTCACCCGTCATCTTGCCAGCCCCTTGCAATAACCAGAGTACGGTATCGGCGACGTCCTCCGGCGTTAGCACAGTTTTTAGCGGAGTCATGGCTTCATAGCTTTCTTTCTGTTTTTGGTACGTCGGTCCCAGCCCGTTCTTCAGCCAGCCTGTCTCTACGAAGCCGGGACAGACTGCATTGACGCGGATCGCGGGGCCGAGCGCTCGAGCCAGGGAAAGGGTCATGGTGTTCAATGCGCCTTTTGAGGCGGCATAGGCGACGGACGAGCCAACACCCAATACACCAGCGACGGAAGACACGTTGACCACCGCACCCTTCCCTTGCTTTTGCATGGCTGGCGCAACCGCGCGGACCATCTGGAATGCGCCGACTACGTTGACGCCGAAGATATATTGAAAATCAGCCGCTTGAAGAGCATCAAGGTCGGCGTGCTGCGCAAATTTAGTTACGCCGGCATTGTTCACCAGAGCGTCGATGCGGCCCCACTTGTCCAGTGCGGCTTGGGCGAGTTTACGGCAGTCGGCGTCGGAGGCAACGTCGGCCTGGACAACGATGGCTTGGCCGCCCCTGGCCTCACAAGCAGCCGCCACCGCGCGGGCCTCTTTGTCGCTCTTACTGTAGTTGACGACTACGCGGCCGCCCTGTGCTGCCAGGCCCTCGGCGCAAGCTGCCCCAATGCCCGCGGCTGATCCCGTCACAATGCAAACCGTGTCCTTTAGCGTCATGCCCTGCCTATTCTCGTTATGACTGTTAATTCGCGGCCCAGGCTTATAGCCCGAAAATGGACATCATTCTACACCGCCTCCGCGTGACTTGATGATTGACGAAAGCGGCGTCCGTCCTTATAGTGATGGCGCTCAGCAGCGAGTTGCAGCCGGAAGCTACGACGCTGTTGGGCAGTTCGGTGAGGATGGGGATTCCTCGCTTCCGTCGGAGTATCAGAAAGGGAGTATCAGAAAGAGAGGGAACTTTGTCCGCGCAACCGAAAACCATCACTGCTCCAGCGCAATCATCGTCGCGGCCTTCTGTGGTCTATATCTGGTACGTGGTCGGCGTGCTGATGGTGGCCTATGTATTCTCGTTCATTGACCGCCAGATTTTCAGCATGGTCGTGGGGCCGCTGCGCCGCGACCTGCACATCACCGACCTTCAGGTCAGCTGGCTGCAAGGGCTGAGCTTTGTGGTCTTCTATACGTTCTTCGGGATTTTGATCGGGAGGCTGGTAGATCTCTACAGTCGGCGGACGATCATTGCTGTAGGCATGGTGCTCTGGAGCCTGTTCACTACCGGCTGCGGCATGGCCAGCACATTTCCGCAAATGTTGCTGCTGCGCATGGGAGTAGGCGTGGGCGAAGCGGCGCTCTCGCCTGCGGCATATTCTCTGGTTGCCGATTACGTTCCTCCGCGGCGCATGTCAGCCGCGATTGGCCTTTATGGTGCGGGAATCTATGTCGGCTCGGGTCTATCTTTTCTGCTTGGCGGATTGATCCAGCGGTACGCATCCACGCGGGCAGCCATGGTCCTTCCGCTGGTCGGTCAAATTCGTCCCTGGCAAATTTTGTTTTTTGCCGTTGGTTTGCCAGGCGTTCTTCTGGCCCCGCTGCTCTTCACCATTCGCGAGCCAAAATCCCGCGGCGGCAGCGTGCATCCCACCGTGCCTCTTGGCCAGGTCTTCGGCTATATCTTCACTAACTGCAAAACTTTCCTCTTGCACAATATCGGCTTTGGAATGCTTTCGCTTGCCTCGTACGCCAGCGCCGCCTGGGTCCCGACATTCTACGTGCGCACGTTTCATTGGGAGATCGGGAAGGTCGGCTGGGTGTATGGCTCGATCGTTGGGGTGTTTGGATCGCTGGGCATCATTGGGGCGGGCCGTGTGGCTGACTATCTACGGGCCCATGGTCGCGCCAACGCCAATATCGTGGTTGGCATGTGGATTGGAGTGATCTGGGCGCCCATCCATTTTCTGATGCTGCTTGCGCCCTCCGCAACTTGGGCGACGGTCTGGCTGGTACCGGCCTGCGTGCTGGCGGCGGCGCCATTCGGCGTGGCTCCGGCAGCCATCCAGCAGATGATGCCGGCCAACATGCGCGGCCAGGCCTCAGCGGTCTATCTTTTTATCCTCAACCTTATCGGACTTGGCATAGGACCGTCGGCGGTGGCCTGGTTCACCCAGAAGGTCTTCCATCGCGACGATGCTCTCAGATACTCTATGCTGATCGTCTTCGTCACAGCGTCGTTGGTCGGAGCCGGTCTGCTCTGGACCTGCCTGAGGCCTTTCCTGAAGAGTCTGAACTGCCTGGAGGAGCACACCTCTAAACAAGCGGCCTAGAAAAGCTGGTCCTTTGAGATACGAGCGGAGACTCCTGGTCGCAGCACTGAGACGTAAAATGAACTGACTGCTTTCTTTTTCGAACTGTTGTAAACTGTTCCCCGGCAATTGCCCCTGAGAGAGGACGCATACCATGTGGATTCGCAAATTCCAGCGTGACCGCAAGAAGGGCGTCGACTCACCGATGCCGACGCAAGTTCTGTCCAATGAAGAGTTCATCCCGCGCCCGCAAAGCGAAAAGCAAAAACAGGTGGAATACCTGATCGGGCAGATGGCCGAAGAAAAATCCAGGAAGCTGGGAATGGACCGCCGCACCTTCATGGCCAGCGCCATGGGCCTGGCTACCTGCTTCCTCGCCTCCAACAAGGTCTGGGGCAAAGTGTGGGAAGTGAATGAAGCCGAGACCATGGACAAGGCGGCTTACGCGGAACATCTGCCCAAGGGCGAGTATTTCGTCATGGACGTGCAGACCCACTTCACCAACGGCATCGCGCTCAACTTCCGCTCGAATGAGTTCGTGAAAAACATGGGCTTCGCCCTGAAGGACGACGTTGAGTCTTACAGCTTCAGCACTTTTTTGAAAGAAATCTTCTTCGACTCCGAAACCGAGATGATCGTGATCTCCGGAGTGCCCGGTCGCGAACTCAACAAGGACGACGCCGGCAAGGTGCTGGAAGGCAAGGCCCGCGGCGGCGGCATTCTACCGAGCTGGCTGATGGCCCAGTCCCGCGACAAGATTAACGAGTTTGCCAAATCACAGCGCGCTCTGAGTCAGGGTAATCTCGCGCCGAATCACTACTGGGACAAGACCGCGAATGCCCCCGACAAGGCCGCCATTCTTGAGCAGATGGACCGCGAGCTCAACCAGTACAAGATCAATTCCTGGAAATGGTACTGCCATTCCGATCCCGGACGCTCCGGCAACGGCTTCCAACTCGATGATGATAACGCCGCCTGGTTCTATCAGGAGTCGCGGAAACGCGGCCTGAAGATTTTCTCGGTACACAAGGGCTTTTCGTATCAATCGCGCATTCTCGGTCATCTGGCGAATCCCAAAGACGTGGAGAAGGCCGCGCTCAACAACCCCGACCTGACGTTCATCATTTATCACTCGGCCCTGCAGCACGGTCCCAATGAGCAAGAGTACGCGGCCTCTGTCGATCCCAAGACCGGTGACATGGCCTGGCACAACATCCTCATGGATATCAAGAAGCGCAATCCCAAGATGAACAATGTCTATCCGGAGATTGGCAGTTTCTTCAATGTCCTGGCCATCGCCGATCCCAATATGTGCATGCACGGGATTGCGAAAAACATCAAGACCTACGGCGCTGATCACGTCATCTGGGGCACCGACTGTCTGTGGTGGGGTTCGCCGCAGTGGTCCATTGAGGCCTTCAAACGCTTCCAGATCAGCGACGAGTTCTGCGAGAAGTTCGGCTACTCGAAAATCTCCAAGGAAGACAAGGCCAGGATTTTCGGACTCAACGCCGCAAAGATTTACGGCGTAGACGTGAAGGCAAAACGCAATCCTCTCGACCCTGACATCATCAACCAGGCCAGAGCGTCCTACGATAAAACCGGCATGCTGCGCGAGAACGCAGCCTACGGGTGGGTCCGGGCGGATGATTAATGCGGAAGATAGGCAGTGTAGATTTTTGCCTTAAGTCAGTATTGGTCGTGGCGGTACTCTTCACGGAGATGGGTGGTGGCGGCGAGAAAGCCTTCGCAACCCTGGCACAGGAGGGCACGCCCGCGCAGACCAAATCTGTCCAGAACGGCACGGTGACTGGTTCATCCCGCGCTGACCATGTCGGGAAGCCTCTGCCTGACTACATGACCGGCGACCAGTGTCTCTTCTGCCATCGCAACGTGGTCGGGCCCACATGGGAACAGGAGCCGCACGCGTGGACTATTCGCCCCGTGGGCATAGCACCCAGCGTATCGCAACTCCCCAAGGACGCCACGCACGTCATCGGCAGCCCGCAGCACTACCGCGCGCTTAAGCTGATCGGCTACGGGAAGTTTGCGGTCCTCGCCGCCGATGGTAAGACCTGGCAACCCGAGGTCTTTGCCACACAATGTGCCGGCTGTCACACCACCGGTGTCGATCCCGCCGCGCACACGTTTTCCGCGTTCGCCTTTGATTGCTACGCTTGCCACGGTGACCTGACGACAGATCACACCACCAAACCGGAAACGGCGTGGCTCGGCGGCAAGCGCCCGCGCGACCCACAGGCCATCGTGGCCATCTGCGCCCAATGCCATCTGCGTGGCGGACGCTCGCAATCCACGGGACTTCCCTATCCCAACAACTTCATCGCCGGCGACGACTTGTTCCTCGACTTCAAGGTCGATTTTAAGCGCACGTCCGACGCATCCATGAATCCGGCGGACCGCCACACCTACACCTACACCCGCAATGTGATGGAACTCGGATCGAAACAGACCTGCCTTGAGTGCCACCGTGTTCACGGCCGTTCCGAACTGAAGCACCCGTACTGCGTGGATTGCGACGACCTGCCCGCGTCCGCTCAGGGCGCTGGAAAGCTACGTAGCGAGACCTGCCAATACTAGCGAATTGATCTTCGTAGAACCGGCTAAAGATAAAGAACCAACAAACACCAGAAAGAGAGGAAAGAAACCATGAAAAGAGCACGCAGGGATGTAGCGACTTTCACCGCAATGCTGATTGCATCGATTGTGATGGCGGCTCCGGCTGCTAACGCCGCCGACACCGCCAACGTCAACGGCGAGTGGAACCTGACTGTAGAGTCGCCTAACGGCACCGGCACTCCTTCGGTCATCTTCAAACAGGACGGAGAAACCCTGACCGGAACCTACAAAGGACGGTTTGGCGAGTCGCCTCTGAAGGGCACCATCAAAGGCCAGGACATTCAATTCAGCGTCACCATCAGCCCTCAGGGACAGGACATTGTCATTGAATACTCAGGCACCGTGGACGGAGACACAATGAAGGGCAAGGCCAAATTCGGCGACATGGGCGAAGGGGCCTTCACAGGGAAGAAGAAGGCCACGGAAAGCCCCGCTCCGAAGAAACCAGCGTAAAAGTCAAGGCCGCCAAAAACCGAGACCTGGAGTTTAGGCCGTAGCTCCCACCAGCGTCGGTCGCACACGATTGCGGTAGGAGATGGCCTGCTCCAGGGCCCGGCGGAACTCGTGGATGTCGATATCACGCTCGCAGCACGCGATCATGAGGGCGCCGTCGTCACGGAAGTCGCCGCACCACTCGATGACCTGCTCCTCGCTCCAGCCCGGTTGATACTGACGTATTTTCTCATCGGGCATGCGGTCCATGTAGGCGCGCAGGTTGATACTGGTCTCGTCCGGACGCTCGTCCACAAAGGGTTCCTGCTCGAAATTCCAAATAGGCTGTTGCATAATGCGCAATATCGTAACAGCCTCAGGCTTGGGACGCTAGAGGGAAGTCGCCGGCAGCGCCGTGATCGGCGGCCGCGGGACGTCGGATCATTGGGGAACAGCCTCCACGAGTTCGATGCGCACATGATCGGGGCCCTCGATAAAGGCGTATTTACCGCCGGGGCCAGGGCGGGGACCGTCGGTCACTTTCACACCATCTCTCTTCAGGCGCTCGAGCGTCTGGTCGAGACTGTCAACACTGAATCCGATGTGGTCGGTAACGTGACCGCTGGTGGACTCAAAATCGGTCCGGTCTTTCCAAAGTTCCGGCCACTGGGTCTTGGCGTACTCCATGGGAAAGATGATGAAGTTGACGTTGTCAATCATCAGGGACATCGCCGGGCCAACCTGAAATCCGCGGTAGAAGCGCGGCTCACGCGAAGGCGGAGCCGCGCCGCGACGCACTAAGCCCAGCTCCTTGACGTACCACTCGCCGGCGGCGATCGGATCTTTGCTGAGCAGATGAATATGGCCGAAGTGGTGGTGATTTGCGGTGTTCAGCTCGATCAGTTGGTGGTCCGGGCCATCAACGTAGGCAAAGAAAAAAATGCCGGTGGCGTTGCCGCCGCCAATGTCGCTGATGTCCGTAATGGGCGTCGCGAATTTCGTGCCGCTATCCAGCTGTTTCTGGTACGCCGTCTTCATGTCCTCGGCGCCCCAGCCGATGTGCCAGATGGCTGAGGTAATCTCGGACTTCGGTGGCTGCTTGACCTTGCTGAAGAGCAACCACGACTTCTGTGTCCTGACCGCATCGATCTTTCCCGCGAAGCTCGCCTTCTCGCAGTCGAACTTACTGGTGTAGAAGTCGATGGCGGCTGCAGGGTCGGCTGAGTTGAGGTGGACGTGATGGAAATGCGCAAGGGGCGCAGGCGGCCGAACTGGTTCCTGCACGTCGCCCGCTCCGGCTGACATCCCGAGGATCAACACGGCGAAGATGCCCGATAATCTCTTCAGCATGGCCACGTATTATAGGCTCTCGCAATCCTAAGGGCTTGTCGAGCTGGGAGCACACTTTTTGCGTGTCTAGCGACAGGACATCCTCTATATAAAGGATATTCAGCGTTTTGGGACGTCCTTTACACTCCGCACCTGAGTACGGAGGTACTTTCACTGAAAATTATTCATTGCAATCGCGTGGGCAGGGTCAGTATCATAGGGGGCTGTACCCTGCCGTGTCGCAGGGTGATGATCGGCGGGCGCGGGGTCGGGTAGGTCCCTTGAGTGCGGCGATCGTCCAAATTGAAGACAACGGAGATTTCACCATGACGCGACGGCTCTTGAGAGTTTTGTTGGCAGTGGTTGGAGTTTGCTTGTGCGCTCTGCTGATGGGGATGGCGGCCACAACTGACAACCCTCCGCCCGCGCCGGGCAGAGTTACCTACTACAAGGACGTGCTGCCCATATTGCAGAGCAACTGTCAGAGCTGCCATCGCCCGGGCGAAATCGCGCCCTGGTCTTTCATGACGTATGAAGAGACGCGTCCCTTGGCCGCCGCTATCAAGCTGTCCGTGCTCACCCGGAAGATGCCGCCCTGGTATGCCGATCCACAATACGGCCACTTTGCCAACGTGCGCCAGTTGACGCCTCAGCAGATCAGGACGTTGGTGAGTTGGGCTGAAGGCGGCGCGCTCGCAGGTGATACGAAGGACCAGCCCACGCCGGTGAAATTCCTGGATGGCTGGAACATCGGCCAGCCCGACCGTGTGGTTGAAATGCCCACCGCATTTCACGTGCCCGCGGAAGGGACCATCGACTATCAGTACATCGTGATCCCCGGCGGTTTCGCTCAAGACACGTGGGTCACGGCTGCCGAGATTCGTCCCGGGAACCGCACCGTCGTACATCATGTAATCGCTTTCGTCCGGCCTCCGGGATCAAAATGGCTGCAGGACGCGCAGCCTGGAGTACCCTATGTGCCCAAGAAAGCGGAAGACCGGAAATCCGAAGATGGGCAAAGCTCGCAACAGCCGAAGAAGCGCTCTGACGAGGGCAGCGGAGGCAACGAACAGGAACTCCTGGTGGGATACGCGCCGGGACTGCAGCCCACGGTGTTGCATGATTCAGCCACGTTCATTAAAGCCGGATCTGACCTGGTGCTGCAAATGCATTACACCGCCAGCGGTACGGAAGGCATGGACAAAACCAAAATTGGCCTGATTTTCGCCAAAAGCCAGCCGCAACACCGCCACATCACGCTGCTGGCCCCGAACCGGAGCTTTGTCATTCCGCCGAACGCCGATAACTATGAAGTACGATCGCAGGTGCTGCTGGAGGAAACGGTCACGCTTACCGACCTGATGCCGCACATGCATTTCCGCGGCAAGGATTTCCTCTACAAAGTCATCTATCCTACCGGCGAAACTGAGACGCTGCTTTCCGTTCCGAATTACGACTTCAACTGGCAAATGGGATATGACCTTGCGAAGCCGATCGTCCTGCCCAAGGGGACGCGCATCGAGTGCACCGCCCATTTTGACAACTCCATCAATAACTCGCACAACCCGGACCCCACATCGGAAGTGAAATGGGGTGACCAGACCTGGCAAGAGATGATGATCGGATGGTTTGGTGTTTCCGTGGATCCGAAGGCAAGCACGGCCAGGCTCATAAAATTTGAGAAACCTGGGACCCGGACGCCGCCGGGACAAGCCGACGCCAAGCAACCGGAAGCCAAACCGACCAGCGCGCCAGGGAGACCGGCAGGCAGTTCGCTGCAGTAGGGTAACTTGCAAGAACGGCCGTAGGCTAAGCAGCTTAGGAGATATGGGCTTCGACCCCGGACTCAACAAACGAGTACCGAGCCGAAGCCCCTATTTTTTTGGCTTTAAGCCGGAGCTGGATTCGTCTGGCAACAAATCCAGTTCACTTCCCATCGACTGAAAACGCCAGCAGCACATTCCCCGGCAGTCCGCCCCAGATGGGGTAACCGGAACCGACGAACAGCATTCCTCCGGAGATAGTCGGGCCCGAGCCGTCCATGGCTCCGCCCTTCCCTTTAACCCCGTTCACTCCCGTAAAGTCCTGCTCCGTGTCAAATTCCCATAGGACCTTGCCGTCGGCCGTGGAGTAGGCCCGCAGGCGGCCATCCACGGCACCGGAGAACACCACGCCGGGAATCACCGAGACGGCGGCTGATTGGGCCGGACTGCACGACGGGCGGTCGCCACAGACGACGGGAGGCGCTGCCCAGACTTTCGCGCCGGTTTCCGGGTCCAGCGCGAAAAGCCCGCCGCCGGCTGTGGGATCAACTGTCATGCGGCCAATTCCCGACGACTTGGTGTGGCCAATGTCCGAGACGGGCACGTACATGTTCCGCCCGTCATAAGCCGAGCCCCATTGAATACCGCCAAGACGGCCGCCACGTCCAACCTTGGTCTGCCACAAGATCTGGCCATTACGGTCGGGATCCAGTGCGCTGGCCACACCCGACTTCTGGCTGATCAGGAGCGCGCGCTTGCCGCTAGGCAACGTCAGGAGAATGGGCGAAGCGCCGATATCAACGTCTGGGCCAAGATGGTCGCCGCAACCTGCCCCGGCGCAAACAATGTTGAAGATGTCATGCTCGGTAAGCTGTTTCGACCACAGCACTTTGCCCGAATCCAGGTCGAAAGCCAGGACCGCGTCACTGGTCTTGGTGTCGGGTTCCGAGAAATTATCACCGGTGCCGGCGTAGATGATTCTGTTCTTAGCATCGATGGTGGGCGCCGACCAAATGCTGGCCCCGGAAGGTCCCCAATTCTGCACTCCATTCGCGGTCTTTGTGGTGGGGTGCGGGTCTTCAGCAACGGTGTAGGTCTTCCAGATTTGTTTTCCCGTAGCGGCGTCCAGCGCAATGAGGCCACCGCGCGAAGAACAGCACTCATACTTGCTGCTCAGACCCACTTCTTCGCCGCCAGTCAAGGGCACAAACACACGACCGTCGTAATACACGAGCGATCCCACGATCTTGGCCTTCGGATGCGAATCGATGTGCACTTTCCACAGCAGTTCGCCGGTGGTGGCATCCACGGCGTAGGCATTCGCTTTCGAATCACCGAAAAATGCGGCGAAACGCCTGGGGCTACCGGGAAGTTGCGCAACGAAAATGGCCGTACGCGCCGGCGCTTCGCTTTCAAACGTCCAGTACTGACATCCCGATGCCGCATCGAGCGAATAAAGCAGCCGGTTGAAGCTCGGCACAAAGATGCGCCCGCCGACGACCGTTGCCGGTCCCCAGGACATGGGCGCGTTGGGAAACGCAAAGGCCCATTTCAGTTTCAGCCGGGGGACCTGGTCCGAAGTCAGGCCGGCGCGCTCCGCGGGCTGGAAGCGCGCGTTCGTCAGGTCCGCACCCCAACCGTTCCAGTCCGCGGACGCCGGCGCAAATGGCGCTTTGGGATTGGCGCACACAGCAGCTTGGGTAGGCTGAGAGGCGGTGGTTTGGTCCTGGCCGAAAGACCTGCCCGCTAGATATTCCGCAACTATCCGTCTTTGCTCCGGAGTGAGCAGACTCCCCTGGTCCTTCATCCGGCCGGACTCCAACGAGCGCAGGATGCTTTCCGGCGACATCAGCTTTAGAGCTGCCGGCGGCTGGGCCCGCGTCTTGGCGGAGTTTTCGTGACATATGGCGCAGGACTGCTGGTAAATTACGGCGCCCCCCGGCTCCTGAGCGACGGCCCAGCATGAGGCGCAGAAGACAATGATCAGCCAGCGAGTCAAACACCGGCCCGATAACGGAATCTGAAACATAGCCATCCTTTTACAACGTTAGATCGATTCTTAGAACGTTAGATCGATTTCTTCGGCAAATGCACGCACCATTCCCACGCCAGCGACCAGTCCTTCAGTAACGCCAGGACCCCAGTTGGCGGTGGGCTAAACACTATATCGAATTGATTTGAAATGTGCGAGGGCTTCGTGACAAACTAGTCCGCACACAGAGGCAGAGGTCAGTGCTTCACGACGGCTCCGGTCTTGGCATCGACCAAAACACCGTAGCCTGACTTCTTGTCGCCCCACTGCACATACCAGACTGGCCCGGTAAAGCGCGACGCATTCCCCAGGACAAACGAGACTTCCCTGTCAGGATGTGATTTGAGCCAGACTGCGGCCTGCGCCGACCCGGTCTTGTAGGCGGCGTCCGAATCGATGGGAAACTCCGAGGGTTCAAACGCCAGAGCTTCGCTGGTCGGGCCGGCCCAGGGGAGCGCCTTGCCAATCACGACTCCTTTGTAGATGTCCGGTTTGCTGGCGATGACTGAGTACGAGAAGACACGGGCCTGGCGGAGGCGAGGCGAACCGAAGGTGGCACTCCACATCGCAGCTTTGCCTTCTCCGATGGTCACGCCGGGAACGCTCTTACTTTCCAGCTTCAGGGGAACGCGGTCGGCAGCCCAGGAGTGGGCGGACTTATACATCTCCCAAAAAGCGGTCTTGCCGGAAATCGGCTCTGAGGCTGCCTGAGACTCCTTTGCGGCGGGCCCGGCAACTTTGGGAGAGTCCGAACAAGACGTGAAAAAGACAGACAGAAGAAGCGCGGCGGCAGCTTTCAAGCGATTGGCATGCATATCGATCCCCTCGTAGGGTCACCGCTTGCTGGCCACGATTCTAGTCCACACTGGATGCGGAGGGAAGACTTTTGAAGGAATGACCGGCAACAAAAGATCGCGCAAGCTGCGGGGAAGTCCGGTAGACTGGGCTGCTATGCGCCGCTGGACCATGGTTGCCATCGCTTGCCTCATCCTGACGCTTATGCTGCGCGCCCACACCTTCTACACCACCAAAATCACCTGGTCGAGAGATGTATCGCGCATCATGTACCGGAATTGCGCTTCCTGTCACCGACCGGGCGGGCTCTCGTTCTCACTCATGACCTACAAGGAAGCGCGGCCTTGGGCGGAGGCTCTTAAGCAGCAGGTGCTCACGCGCCGCATGCCTCCTTGGAACGCGGTCAAAGGATTCGGCGAGTTCAAAGACGATCACGGGCTGACGCAGGAAGACCTGGAAATCATTGCGGAGTGGGTCGAAGGCGGTGCGCCGGAGGGAAACCCTCTCCATCTTCCTCCACTGCCTGACTTTAGCATGAGCGAAGGCGAAAAACATGCCCCGGCGAAGCGTCTGGCAGTTTCCGGAATGAGAATAATGTTGCGGCCGGTCAGGGCCATCGGGATTCAGCCGGACCTCGTTCCCCCCGCAGGCGTATTGCAGGTGGTTGCGCGAAGGCCGGATGGCGCCATCGAGCCGCTGATATGGATTGAGAGATTCAGCCGCGACTACAACCAAGCCTACTATTTCCGGCAGCCGTTACTCTTTCCTGCCGGCACCAGAATCGAAATCTCCCCGCGACAAGGGAAAGTCGCTTTGCTGGTGAAGTAACTTACTTCAATTCTGATACAGGAACATCGAACACCGCGGTGCTCACTACACCTTTGCGCTGGAACTGTACCCAGAGGCGATAGGTGCGGGCACGAGGAAAGATCACATTGAACTGCATCTGCGGTCCGCCGTCGGCGACAAACGGATGGTCGTGGATCATGTCAATCAGGTCGTCGCTGGCGGCCAGCATGTGGCTCCACGCGCCGAGATAGGGTTCGAGACCTTCCGCCGGCTCCAGCTGGAAGAACATGAGCGTCTTCGCGCCCGCAATCGGTTGCGCCGGCCGCATAGTCAAAGAAACGCGCACGTTGGCTGCATTCTTGGGCGAGAGATCGGCCTTGAGCTCGGTACCGGGTGTTATGGGAGCGCCTGGAACCACCAGCGTTTTCACAATCAGTTGCGGAGTGCCTCCGGTGGGATAAAAATCGCTGAGCACTCGGTACATACCCGGCTTGGGAAGCACCGCGTTGAATCGAAAGGTGGCGTCCGGTCCTTTTTCAGGGTGATCGTGGACAAAATATTGCAAGTCCTGGCTGACAATGAACAGATGGTACAGCCGCTCGTGCATGAGCTGAAAATCCGTGACCCGCTTCCCTGTTTTTGGATCAAGGACGGTAAAGGCGAGCTGAACGGTCCTGCCCGGCCTGAGTGCTGAAGGATGCAGCGCGAGCATAACCGGGTATTCCACGCGGTCGGGGAGGTTGGCTACCAGCGCCATGCCGCAACGCGGACAATGCCCGGGCTGGGAGGAGTGGACATCCGGATGCATCGGGCAGACGAAATCTACCGGTGTTTCACCCTGGCCGGGAACCGCAGGCGGGATGGACCGCGACTGCGCTGCGCCAATCACCAGAAAGACTCCGAAAATGAAGTCGCGGCGTCGGATATCACGAATTATAACCACGTCGTGGGTAGGGTTGGTAATTCTCCGTTCGATCCGCTTCAAGGTCCGGTATCGCCGGGATGATAGGTCTTCTCGGCGTGTGCCTTGATGTCGTCCAGTTTGAAGTAAGCCGGCTTGAACTCCTGCCTGGCGTAGAGTTCTGACTGGTCAAAATAATGCGGCGATGAGGGGTCGGAGTTCTCGCCAAACACCAGGATCGAGCGCGCCTGGATTTCTGGCCCGAAGTCGACCACGCTGATGAACGAGTGGCCGGCCACGCCGTAACGGCGCTTCTGGCTTTTTTCAGGCCGCGCGTAGAAGTTGAATACGATGCCCACGTCGCCGGGCGCGCCCGCCACCGGCAGGCTCTTCACGTCGTCACGGAATGGCTCGTCGCCGCCGGACTGGCGACGTTCCAGCCGGTTCATGTCGCCCCAGGCCACGCGCCATGTTCCAAACGTCTTGTTAAGGTCGTCCACCACCTGTTCCAGCGACTGCACTGGATCCAGCTTTGCTTTGCCTGCCCGGACTACGGCGGTGCCGTATTGTTTTTCGTGCCATAGCATGAACAAAGTCATGGGGACGGAGGTGGTGCGGCTCACGTGGTCCCAGTTCTGCAACTCGGCGAAGGCTTCGGCAGCTTTGACGCTGGGGGCCTTGTCCCAGGCCTTGGCCAGGTCTGACAATTCAGTCTCCGCCTGGATGACATACGTATCAAAGCCGGCGCGCGCCCACTCTTCAAAGGTGAACTTGTTTTTGTTCCAGAGGATGCGTCGCGAGATGCGGGCTCTGGCGGTGTCGCCTTCACCCACCATGTACTTGGGATACAGGCCTGGATCCGGGTTGTCGAAGATTGTGGTTAAGAAGGGCGTCGAGTTGCAGTTTTGCACGAACCCGGATTTCGGATTCGTCACCTGCGGAAGCTCAGAGAAAGCATGATAGCCCTGCCATTCCGTTTCGGACGTGCTGCCGTCCACGGGCTTGGTCCAGTCGTATTTCAAGGAACGCCGCGGCACTGCTCCGTTGTACACGTAAAAAATATTGCCTTCACGGTCAGCGTAAACAGCGTTGAACATCGGGACAGCGGTGGCCGACATCGCCTTCTTGAACTCATCCAAATTGCGGGCATGGCTCATCGCGTACCACTCATCAAGCTGGCCGCCTTCTTCGAACCGCGACATCTTTATGGAAAGCCACTTGCCATCGCGTTTGGCCACGATCGGCCCATGGTGTGTCTTACGGAAGGTAAACTTGCGTTCGGTAAGACCAGTGTTGGTCTTGATCTTGACAGTGTCCGACCATTCCGTCGCGTGGCGGTAGCCGCCGTCATAGCGATAGGCGAGCGGGTCACCGGCCTTGTCGAAGGTTTCCTCCCAGACGTCCACAATGTCCGGAGCGTTCACTGTATGGCTCCAGCCTAAAAACTCGTTGTGTCCAATGGTCGGCAGGTCGGAGCCGAAGAACGACGCGCCGGACATGTCCCAGCCTTCGTCGCTATGGACGTGGCCTTCATACCACTGGCCGGTGCCAAAAAACGGCTGGTGAGGGTTGATGAACAGCATGGCATGGCCGGAGGCACTCTTGCCTGGCGTGATCGCCCACATGTTCGAGCCTTGGGTCTCGGCCGCGGTCTTGTCGTCGTCCGAAGTCTCCGAAGCAAGGTTCCGCGGTGTGGCCTGGATCGCATCCGTTTTTGCGGTTTGAGGTTCCGTCACCGTCTTGATCTCGTCCGTCCGCAAACCGCTGCGCCGGTAGATGAACTGGAAATAGAGCGCGTAGCGGTTGAAGGCCAGCGCGTACCACGGCTCGAAGTGAGTGATCAGCCGTGGTTTGGCTTGGGGATGGGTTTGCAGGAAGTAGTTCAGCCCATCCGTTCCCCCTTGGAGCAGTGTCTTGGTGCGGCCGGGAAGGCGTTCGTATTCCGCCTGGGCGAGCCGTGGGATCTCCAGTGCCCGGACCAGTTCATCGTCTTCCAGGGTTTGCGTGCCATAGATCTCCGAGGCGCGGCCCAAGGCACGGATGTAACTGTCCTCAATCTGCCAGAAATTGTCTTCGGCCTGGGCGTACATGTAGCCGAACGCGCAACTGGCGTCAGTTGGTCCGTAGACATGCGGGACGCCGTAGTTGTCGCGGTAAATGGTGATTGATCGGGCGGTTTGCTCCGGACCGGCGGCACGCAGCAGGACCGGCGTAACGCACAAAAACGCAAGGAGGAAAAGGAAATGTTGGCGGTTCATCGGGCAAGATTCTAGCAGATTCGACACGCAGAAAGGTCGGTCAATCCGGAAGCGTTGTTGTTGTTATGGGCCCGAAAATCCTAATTTCCGGCCGTCTGCTGCCGGCTTTCCAGGAACCCCAGGATCGACCGATGGGCCGCCTCCGGCTGGTCGGTGGTAAAGATGTGGCCGGCACGCGCCAGCGTTACCAACCTGGCACCGGGTATTTTATCCGCGATGAGTTTCCCATTGCCCGCGGGAACCAACCGGTCGGATTCGCCGTGAATGACCAGCGTCGGCGCCGCAATTTCGGAAATACGGCTGTAGGCCTCCCATGCCAGGATCCCCTGCAATTGCGCAATGTATGCTTCTGGGTGGGGAAACCACGGCTTCCGCACTGCAATGTCTTCGTCAATCAGTTCTCGCGGCGTGCCGGGATCATAGATAAACGGGACTGCGGCCTCGGCCGCTTCCTCGCGAGTCATGCTGCCTCGGGTCATGAGCATCTTCGTGGTTTCCGCATCGGCGCGGACGGCATGCGGCCCGCCCGCAGCCGTGCATCCTAGAATCAACGAGCGTACGCGTTTGGGATATTGCAGGGTGAACTCCTGCGCGATCATGCCCCCCATGGAGATGCCAAACACATGCGCGCTTTGCACGCCAGCGGCATCAAGCACGGCAGCTGCGTCCGATGCCATCAAGGCAATGGGGTACGGGCCTGCGGGCCTCTCACTTTGTCCGACACCACGGTTGTCGAAAGCAATGGTCCTGAATCCCTTCGCCAAAACAGGCCGTGTGCGATACCACGCGCACGAAGGATACCCCAGACCCATGATCAGCAAGAGGGGATCTCCGGTTCCCGCTTCGTCCCAATAGATCTTTGTGCCTTGGTTCACCGTGAATGCCATGATCGATACTCTCCTGAATGTCTTTAAATTGTATGTCCCAAATCATAATCCGAGGCGCGTCCCCTGCCCTGGATTGCTGGGGTCGCGGCCTGCCATCTAGGGAAAGCTCAATTTGAAACCCGCGCGGGCAAGAATTGGCGGCCCTATTGTTGGCACCGGAGTTCTTCCGATGACCACACGCGAATTGAGCAGATTCTCAGCCGCGGCAAAAATGGTCATCCTGCGGTGAAACTGCTTCGCGACATAGGCATCAAGCTGGAAAAGGGAGTCCAGCGGCAGGAGATTCAGATCGTCTTCAAACTGCTTGCCAGCCGCCCGACCCTGGAGCGCAAAAGACCAGCCGTCCGACATGCGGTAGCTGCTCTGAAAGGTAAATTGGTGAGCAGCTACTTGAGGTATCTGCAAACCCACCAGCAGGGGGTTGGCCGAGAAGCTTGTGACTTGGGCATCGACGAACTGGTATCCGGCGGTCACCTCGATGTCATGGTAATGGAATTCCGCCTGGGCCTCCACGCCCCGTGAGCGTGTGCGTCCGAGATTCTGTCGCTGGTTTGTGATCAATGTGGGAGTCCTGCTGACCGTCACGTTGGCGATAGGATCGGAGACTGCCATCCAGAAAAACGCAGTGTGGAACCGCGCGCGGCCAAAGGACAGATTGGCTCCAGATTCGGCGCCGGAGAGCCGCTCGGCCCTGAGTTGCGAGTTCGCGAGGGTCACGGTATTGCCCAACCGGAAACCGCGATACAGTTCATTGAGAGCGGGTCCGCGAAATGATTTGTAGGCGGAAGCCGTCAAGGTCACGTGATGTGAGGCCACAAGAAGCACAGCACCGCGGGGACTGAAGGCATGCTCGCTCTTGTCGACGAAAGCGGTAAAGTTGGGCCTTACCGTTGCGATCAATGGCGCGGTTTGCGAATGCGCATCATAGTTGTTCCAATTGTCGTATCGGCCGCCGGCGGTGAGCACGGCGCGCGAGCCCAGGCGCACCGCATCCTGGAGAAAAACTCCGGAGGACAGTTGGTTCCCTCCAGAGCTGACGTTCGCGGATGGCCGGGATGCGACGAAATTGGTTTCGTCGCTGAACCCCCGCTTGTAACTGCTGTCGGCTCCTCCGACCAATGAATTAAAGTGGTCCAGTTGGCGCGACCAGACCAGGCTGCCGCCGGCTTGCTGCGCGGGAACGTGCTGGCTGTCGACCAGGGTCTCGCTGGTGCGCGTCACAGCGATGGAGGAAAAAGTCTGATTGAACCTTTGACCGCCGCCGTAGCCACGGAGCTGAAAATTGCCGGCACGTGTGGGAAGATCACTCCCGGCGCGAGCCTGCCAGAGCTGCGTGTCGTTCACCTGGATCGGAGTGCCGTTGTCCCGCGTCTCGTTGTAAAACGACGCCCCAGCGAACGCATGCGCGGAACCCAGCATCCGACGGACGGTGGTTTGAATCATCTGATGCGAGGAATCGGCCGGAGCATCCACTGTGCCGCGCGCGTCAGATGGAACCAGAACATAGCCGGAGGTCCTATAGATAGCGCCGCTGTTGTCGAAGATCCACGGGCCGGCTTTCCATGAATCCGCCACGGAAAAGTCGGCGGTTTCTTCCGATCCTCCTGATACATCCAAAGAAACAAGATTCTGTTCCCGTCGGAGCGGAAGGATGTTGACGACACCTCCCAGGGCGCCGCTTCCATACAGGCTGGAAGCTCCGCCCTGCAGAACCTCAACCGAATCGACACTTTGAAGTGGAATTTGTCCCCAGTAGATCCAGCCGCCAAACGGATCGTTCAGAGGAATTCCGTCGTAAAGAACCAATGCCCTGCTGGCGCCGCTCGCCCCAATTCCCCGCAGGGACACACCCTGGGAAGTGGGATTGGCGGTGCGGCTGCCGGAACGCCGGAACAACGTAAATCCAGGGACCTCCCGAAGGACATCATCAAGAGTCACCGCGGCGGCACTCTCCAACGCCGGGCGGGAAAGAATACTCACGCTCTCCGCCGTGTCGGCCAGCCGCGCTTCACTTCGGTTCGCGGCAATGCTGACTTCTTGAGAGACGGTCGCCGGCCCCAGTACAACATCCATCACGGAATCTCCGGGCTCCAGGCCGTGCTCAAAGGGGGCAAACCCAGGCGCTTCTGCCGTCAGGGTGACAGCCTCTTGGGGTACTCCTTCAAAGCGGAAATCCCCGTTGGCCGCACTGGTTGTGGATTGCTGCGAGCTTGCCCCGCGCACGGTGACCCGGGCGCCCTGGATTACGGCGCCAGTCTGATCACGCACCGCGCCATGGATCGAGCGGGTGGGTATTTGCGCCGAGCATAGGATTGCCGGGACGCTGCAGGCTATCAGGCACCGCATCACTAATTGCACCATTAGTCTTTCCTCGGCCACTCGATCGCGTCGGGACCACACACTTGGAAATAAAACCGAGCAACAGCTAAGGCGACGGAAACGAGGCTCCAAGATAATGCCAGACTGCATCGTTTCGCAACCCCTCGGAAATGTTCTGAAACGCAGCGGAGGTAGTCAGAGAGAGAGCAATGTGTCTCAGGTTAGACTCTTGCCTGGGTTGCCTGACCAGCAACGATGTACCAGGTGACGAACAGGGCGGAAATAAGTGCTCCCGGCAGGTAGCTGCCAGTCCGCCGATAAGTGAACGTTCCGATTACCGCAACGATGGCCAGCAGCGGAAGAAACTGGATGGCCACGATAGTGTTGAGCGGCTCGGACGGCGTCAGCAATTGGCCGCTGACGAATAGCGGGATATACTGGGCCGCGAGGAAGACCAAAAAACCCAAGCTGAGCGCTGCAAGATTGCTGAGGTATTGTTTCGTTGCACTGTCGCCCCTTACCGAAAGCCCAGCATGCACTCCGCGCAGAGCGACTATGAAAAAGGCAGCGAATGGGACCAAGTAAACGAAGAAGTACCTGAATTGGGTCGTACTCATCAGCTTAAGCGCTACCACCCAAAACCGGAAGTCGACCTTGAACAGGAAATCAGCCACCGCCAGGGCCGCGTAACCAACGCCAACGGTCAACAGGGAGATCAGCACCGAAGGCAGCCAGCGCGTGCTAAATGCAGCTTTGCGCCCCACTAATAAGGTTAAGGCGAGCGTGATCAGACCGTTCAATACCGCCCAGACGACGATCTGATTGGTAATAGTCTGCGGAAATAACGTCGATGGCTTTAACCAGAGTCCACCCCAACGAAAGAACTGATAGAACGTCAGGACGGGTATGAAGGTCGTCAAAGCCAAGGTCAGCCACCAGCGCCATGTCCGGGCAGTGCTTGTGGGCACGGGAGCTTGCGAGAGTTGAGCAAAATACGGCACGGTTAGCAGAACTTCGAACGCACCGAGCAGCAACTCGATGAATCCCGCGAAGGCCACCAGGGTACCGGCCTCTTTCCAGTACCAAATCTGATTTTCCGCGGGTTCCGGGGTGCCGCCCCTTAGGTTGCGCTGAAACCAGTCAATGCTGTAACCGATCGCCCGCGGAGAGATATGGTCCATGGGATGTGTGACCGCCGGGCTGTAGAGGACGCGTGCGGTGCCGTTTTCTACAGACCCGTAGATTTTTTCCGGCTGGATTGGCTTCCGAACGCCGAAGAGTTTCCAGAGCTTCTCGCTCTGGGCTACGTTCCGCGCTTTCGGGACACCCCACATCAACTGCGAGAACTCATCATAGGTGCTGTAAACCAACGCCAGGTTGCGCGGGTACTGCGGTGTGCCTTCGGAGGCAAAAGGTGCCCCCGTGCTTGATCCTTCGAGAACCATCGCTTTGTAGTCGTTGGGAAACACGGCAGCCGCCGCGAGGACCGTCCAGCCACCCATGCTGTGTCCTTCAAGACCGATATTGTCCTTGTCAACGATGTCAAGACTTCGGAGGTATTTGAGGCCATCCGGTCCGCCGAATCCGTTGGCAAAGGCTGGCGGCGAACTGTACCCGTGGCCGGCTTGATCCATCGCCAGCACAACATAGCCGCGTCTCGAGAACTCGATTGCGAACCCATCTTGGGTTTCGCGCGAATTGATGTAACCATGCACGGCTAAAATACCGGGTGCCGGCGTCCTTGCCGTGGCATTTATGGGAATGTATAGGAGCGCGCTCATTTGCGCGCCATTCGCTCCCGCGAAGCGCACGTCCTGAATGCGAATTCCACGCGTTGTTTGGATAAGGTGCGCAGTCAGCGATCCGGCAAAGATCAAGATTATGCCAGCGCCAAAAAGGCCGCACTTTGGTCTCAAAGGTGTGTCCCCTTCCCTTGGGCTTTGGAAGCAAATTTAGATCGAGATCGCCGAAGCTCCGTCTTCCCATCTCAACGAATACCGTCTACTTCCCCGCCCAGCACGGCTGCCGCTTTCCTAAGAACGCGGAAATTCCCTCCTGGGCGTCGGCAGCCAGGGAGTTCATGCTCATTACCTCTTTGGCGTAGGCATAGGCTTTGGGCTGGTCCAGGTCGATCTGTGTGTAGAAGGCTTCTTTGCCAAGCGCCACAGTCAGCGAACTTGCCGCGGCGATCCGCCTTGCGAGATTCCTTGTAGCATCGGCCAGCTCCGCCGCTGGGACGACCATGTTGATCAGGCCCCAATCCGCGGCGGTGGCGGCATCCACCATTTCGCCGGTCAGCAGCATTTGCAGGGCCCGCTTGCGTCCGACTGCGCGGCTGAGCGCAACCATGGGTGTGGTGCAGAAGAGCCCGATTTTCACGCCGGGAGTGGCGAAAGCAGACTGATCGGAGGCCACGGCCAAGTCGCAAGTGGCCACCAGTTGGCATCCGGCAGCAGTTGCGATTCCCTGGACCTGGGCGATAACCGGCTGGGGAATCGATTGGATCTTTTCCATCAATTCCGAACAGACGTCGAAAAGACGTCGATACTCATTGAGGTCGCGGCCAACCATCTCACTCAAATCGTGTCCCGAAGAAAATGCCTTGCCGGCAGCCGCTAAAATGACGGCTCGCAGGCTTCTGTCCTTCCCGATCTGTTCCAAACAGTCGATCAACTCGAGCATGAGTTCCAGGGAAAGAGCATTGCGCCGGTCAGGCCGGCTTAGCGTGACAACAGCAAGATCTCCTTCGACGGTAAAGCACAGACTTTCATAGTTTCGTACAGTATTTTCCACAGGGTTCTGCACGGGTCCCTCCACGGGCACAAGCCACCCAGCTCAGTATGATAGATCATTCGACAGCACTCAACATTCAGCTCTTTGCGGTCTCCTGGCCCTTGCGGGAGCGCGCTTCGGCTCGAAGGACGTTCTTGCGGACCTTCCCGGTGGAAGTTTTTGGCAGGCTCCTGAATTCCACGTACTTGGGGCACTTGAAATGGGCGAGGCGGCTTCGGCAGAATTCTATGATTTCTCGCTCCGTCGCGGAGATGCCCTCCCGTAACGTAACGCAGGCGAGCGGGACTTCGCCCCACTTGGGATCGGCAACCCCGACCACCGCGGCCTCCAATACCGCGGGATGATCGCAGAGCGCTTTCTCTACTTCCACGGAAGAGATATTTTCACCGCCGGAGATGATGATGTCTTTGCTGCGGTCTCGCAACTCGATATAGCCATTGGGCTGCATCACCGCCAGGTCGCCGGAGTGAAACCAACCGCCGGCAAACGCCCTGGCGGTGGCCTCGGGCTCTTGAAAATAACCGGCCATCACGTTATTGCCCCGCATGACCACTTCCCCCAATGTGTTGCCATCCGAAGGAACGTCGTTCATGTCTGCATCCACCACCCGCACGTCAGTGCCGGCGATCACATAGCCAACGCCCTGGCGCGCGCGTAGAGTGGCGCGCTCGGCCAGAGGCAACGTCTCCCATGCTTTCTGCCACGCGCAGACAGTGTGCGGCCCATAAGTTTCCGTCAGGCCATAGACATGTGCGACCTCAGCTTCCATCTCCTCCACCGCGCGGATCACGGCCGGCGAAGGAGGCGCTCCCGCCGTGACGATCTTCAAACTCTTTCCAAAGCGGATGCCTTGTTTGCGGCAGTGTTCAGTGAGCATCAACAGCACCGTCGGTGCGCCGCACAAGTGAGTGACTCCTTCCCGCTGGATGAGTTCAACGGCCCGTTTCGGATCGAAATCCGGAAGGCAAATGTGGCGAGCGCCCACGGCGGTCAGTGCCCAGGTAAAGCACCAGCCGTTGCAATGAAACATCGGCAGGGTCCACAGATAAATGGAAGAGTGTGAAAGACCGTGCTCGATCACCTCGCCCAGCGCATTCATGTAGGCGCCCCGATGGGTGTACATGACCCCTTTGGGCAATCCGGTGGTGCCGCTGGTGTAATTGATGGAGATGACTCCGTTTTCTTCCGGCGTGATTCCCGGAAACGATGGATCGCCCGTCGCCAGGAAAGTTTCATAATCGACGACGATTCGCTTCAGGTCTTTCAACTCCTGCCTGACCGGCTCCAGGGACCTTAGCAACTGGGCTTCACCCAGTAACAGCTTGGCGCCGCTATGGTTAAGAATTGTGGCGATCTCCGCCGCCTGGAGCCGGGTATTCAGCATCACCAGCACTGCTCCGGCCAGGGGAACGCCGAAGTGGCATTCGAGCGCCGCCAGGCGGTTGCGCGACAGTACAGCAACGCGGTCTCCTGGATTGATGCCTTCACGCGCCAGGGCCGAAGCCAGCCTATGGACACGTGATTGCAACTCTGCATAGGTTACCTGCCGCTCTTCATCCACGACGGCGAGGTGGTCGCGATAGACCGAACCGCTGCGGGCCAAAAATTCAAGTGGACTCAAAACAGAAATCATAAGCAACCTCAGTTAAGAGAATGGATAGAGTCGCCAGTAGGTCTTGATCTTACGCCAGCATTAACCTGCGCGTCGCAAAGAACTGGAAAGGCAACCGGCTGATCCGCAGTTGAGTATCTTAAACAATATCGAAGTAAGCTTCTTGAGCGACTCTCCAACGCTCACGCAAGCATCGACCCATGAAGGCAAGCAGTCGGCCGGTTCGCGGCACAGCAGGACGATCGGAACTTCAGGGCGCACCGCCCGCAGACTATGCGCCAATTCAAAGCTGGTCTTTTCTCTCGCCCGCTGATCGAGCACAACCAGAGCAGCTGAATGCATCACAAAGAGCATTGCGACCGCTTGTGTCGAGCGGTCCGTGCTCACAACATCATCGCCAGTGGCTTTGAGTACGTCTAGTACCGCGTCGTTACTGGTGGTTTGGTCGGATATGAAAAGAATCGTATCATGCGTCATTGTGTACACCCGCAGAGCCACGAACGGCAGAACGCCCACTCGTGTTCTGAAACTCTCTAATAAACTTCGCCAGTGATCCAGCCAGTCACGATCACGAGGAGGCATATTCCGTTGCGCCGGGTTAGAACTTCTCTGCATACTGTTCGGCCACATGCCAGCTTGGATCAGGATCATACTCGGCCATGGACGTTGCAATTCTTGCTGTTTCGGTGCCGAGATCCTTTTCGTACACATTTCCGTCTGCGTCGGCGATGAATGTTTTCACGCCTGAGGAGCGATACTTCGCAGGGTAGGCAACGAAGGCGAATCCGCCCGTCATCTTGCCATTGGAGATGTAGCTCTTCGCTCCTCCAGAAGCATGTTTACCCTGGGCAGCAAGGATTCGAAAGTAGTATCCGTAAAACGGACCTGCTGAGTTGTCCGTGGTGACCTGGCCATCAATTCCCGCCCGCGCCAGTGCCCGTGGGATGACGCTGTTTCCTTTCCAGTCCAATCCGTTTTGCGTGTCGTTCGTGCCCACAAAACGCGTTGTGTACTCTGGGACGGCGGCCTCCCTTCGCTGCCGGTACTCTTGCTCCGCGAGGACAAGCAAACGAAAGGTGCCAATGGCCATTGTTTCGTTCTCACCGATTCGCCGGCACAGAACTTCGTTGCTGCCGGCCACCGAATCGAAGCACCAAATGCCACTCTTCGACACTAATGGAACAGGGAAAGGCCAGTTTTCGGCGCCGACGTATAGAACGGCGCTTTTGTCCGGCTCGCGTACCACGCGGTGCATCTCCTGATACTTACGGACAAACTGCTCGTGCTCCAATTTGTCTTGGACGTTGTCTCCCGTGGAAACGAGCCCACCATCGGCCCCGAGAATCTCCACGAGGGCAACTGCATCATGGTTTTGGACAGCCAGGAAGAGAACGTTGGCCGCTTCTTCCGCAGAGGAAAATGTTCTTTGCTGCGGTCGCTGAGCAAGGCAGGACTGAACATTGGCTGCGACGAACACGACTGCAGCCAGCATAAGCACCGCAATTGGGGTCGCGGAATGTGCTTTCGATTTTGTATTCACTTTAGACATAGTTCTTGACTCCTGTTTGGACTAACAATGCCGCTTTTAGTGCCGACATGCAGCCCTTGCAGTTACGCATCATGGGTGCCCCAATTTTTCAGCGAGCTTGCCACTGAATGGAGCGCATGGGCCCGCGACTCGGCGATCTCCTCGAGCTGGCAGTGCAAAAGGTCCGAGCACTCTTGGTCGGAGTAGCATTCAAGAACGGACAGGACGAAGACGAAGCGCTCGAACGTATCAAGCTGGACAATGGCCGCAACCCAGGGAGAGCAATTGCCAGGCAACCTTTCGCCCCAGATGTCCAGCTCGGCTTCCCCCTCCGGTTCGTGTCCGTAAACAGGACCACAGAATCGAAGCGCACAATCAACCAAAGCGCGCTTGATACGAGCGTCTGCTGCTTCCGGGACGATCGGAGCCAGGTTCCGGCAGGCTTTGGACCATGTATCAAGAGAAAGGACGAAACACCGCTCGGCATCCTCTTCCGATGCGGTCAGCAACAGCACCAACGAATAGTACTGTTCCATATGCGAGACGAGGAACTGGCATTTGTCCTGAACAGTCCTGTTGTCCACATTTATCTCGCGTCGATCCTGTGATTGGCACAACATATTTCCTCCATGTTCTCTGCCCGTTGCCAGGTGAACACTTCGCTTGGATCATAAGCACCTTGGTTGCCAAACTCGGCGCTCGATTGGGCGCGAAGCATCTGATCGGAAGTAAGAGCGTAGTTGCTTCAGATCGGGGAATTATTCTCGGTTCGACTGTCGACTTCCAGGCAGACATCGCAACCGCCACGAGTGCATCGGGCGACACACTGTCGAAGGGCAGACATTTCGGCGGATCTTCGACTCAGGGCATTTCGTCCCTCAAAACGTCCAAGCCACGACGCAGCAACACCTTATCCCAATTTCAGCCATCACGAAGAGTTTGGGCCGGGAGTTGCTAATACACAGGAAGTCCAGCAGAACGGCAAGTGCCGCCAGGCAGGCCGCAGCTGGCAAGGAGCAGTATGTATGCCCGTAGAGAGAACAGAATCGTCGCTCGAGTTTTCGAATGGTAGTCGGCGCGTGTTGTGCGTCGATGACGTGGAAGTAATCCTGTCGCTCCTCACGCGCATCCTGGAGAACAACGGGTACGAAGTGACGACATCCACTAGCGCGGTTAGGGCAGTCGAGATGTTCCGCTGCGGCGAATACGAGTTGGCGATCCTTGACTACGAGATGCCGGTGATGAACGGAGCAGAGCTGGCGGCGCAGCTGAAAATGGCCAGTCCTGAACTGAAAATCATCCTCTACACCGGCGCCGTGTACGTGGATCAACACGAGCTGCGGTTCATTGACCAATTGGTCCATAAGTCCGAGGGTCTTGCGGCGTTGCTCACCGCCATCGAGGTCTTACTGCCGGGCGGCCGGTATTTCGCCACCGAGGCGAACACCGCGCCAGCACCAGCGAGAGTGTGAAGGAGGAGTAGCATGGAAAAACGTAAACTTGGAAATAGCGATCTTGAAATAACTCCGATTGGGCTGGGAACCTGGGCCATCGGTGGCGGAGGCTGGGAGTTTGGCTGGGGCCCACAGGACGACAGCGATTCCATCGCGGCCATTCGCGAGGGGCTTGATCTGGGCATCAACTGGATCGACACCGCCGCGGTCTATGGCCTGGGCCATTCAGAAGAGGTGGTGGCGCAGGCGATCCAGGGACGGCGAGACCGCACCTACGTATTCACCAAATGCAGCATGATCTGGGATGACACCCGTAAAATCGATCACTCATTGAAAGCCGCGTCGATCCGGCACGAGTGCGAGCAGAGCTTGCGCCGGCTCAGGCTGGATGCAATCGATCTCTATCAGGTCCATTGGCCACTACCCGATGAGGACATTGAAGAGGCCTGGATCGAGCTGGCGAAACTCCAGGAGCAGGGCAAGGTCCGCTACATCGGAGTTTCCAACTTCGACGTGGCCCAGATGCGGCGAGCACTGGGGATCGCTCCTATCACCTCGCTCCAACCTCCTTACTCTCTGCTGGCTCGACAGGCCGAAGGCGATGTCCTGCCATTCGCTCTTCAGAACAACATTGGGGTGATTGCCTATTCGCCCCTGTACTCCGGGTTGCTCAGCGGCAAGATGACACGCGAGCGTGTCGCGCGATTCCCGGAAGACGACTGGCGCAAAAACAACCGCAATTTCAAGGAGCCTCTGCTCTCTCGTAACCTCCGCCTGGCGAAACGCTTGGGTGAGATTGGTCGCCGCCACGGGTTTACCGCGGGTGAAGTTGCCATCTCATGGACTCTAAGCAACCCCGCTGTGACCGGTTCGATTGTGGGTGTGAGAAAGCCGCAACAAGTTGCCGATGTCCTCGGCAGCGCCGAGTATCGCCTCAGCGCAAGCGAGCTGCTGGAAATCGCCCAGGCGCAGGAGGTCGAGGCGGAAGAGTTGTCGCTCTGGGCGTCCTGACAAAACATTTGAAGACGGCCGCGCGCGACCGTCTTTCCTTGTCTATTATTCCGATCAGGGCCATCAATATGCCGGCTCCGTCGCAACTCGGGATTTTCGCACTGCTGGCCAGCCTTGTTGCGCTTCACGCCCAGGGGCAATCTACATCGCTGTCCACCGCTCCGGAAGTCAGGTCACACCGTCACGTGGCTGCGTTGACCCTTCACGCCGTCCGCGGGCGCGATGGCCGGGACAATTTTGCTTTCGATGGGCAGATGACACCGCCGATTATCCGCGTTTTTCCCGGAGACACGTTGCGAATCACCTATGTGAATGACCTGCCGCCAGCGTCCGGCGAGCAGTGCTCTGTTGGTCCGTGCATGAATATGACGAACCTTCATTTTCATGGACTGGGTGTGTCTCCCCAGGCGCCGCAGGACGACGTTCTGGACATGATTGCCATGCCGGGGCAGACCCTTCACTATGAGGTCTATATTCCTCCGGACCAGCCGCCGGGATTGTATTGGTATCACACGCATCCGCACGGTGAAAGCGAGCGCCAGGTCCTGGATGGCATGTCAGGCGCGATCATCGTCGAAGGGATGGAGCGCTATGTTCCTGCGATTCGCAACCTTCCCGAAACGGTACTGGTGCTCCGCGGAAGGTCCATCGAGCAGGACGCCAACGGCCGGGCTGCACTGAATAAGGTCGAGGCAGTGGCGGCCGGGTGTGGCGGTTCGGAAGTCCCGGAGCGGGTATTCACGGTCAATGGCGAAATTCGTCCTTCGATCGGTATCGCTCCCGGCGAACGGCAGTTCTGGCGCATTGTGAACGCATCGGCGGACCTCTATGCCGACGTGCAAATCGATGGTGAGCCGTGGGAGATTGTCGCGCTGGACGGTATGCCGCTCGCCTATCACAATCCAGAGAGGCCTCTCAACACTGAAGATCATGTTCTGCTTCCGCCCGCCTCGCGGCTGGAGGCCATCGTCACCGGCCCACCGGCTGGTTCCGTTGCCACCTTGCGTACTCGATGCGTTGACACAGGCCCCGATGGTGACTCCAACCCCGCCATGGTGCTGGCCGATATTGTTCCAGCGCCTCTTCGAGCACGGCCTGCTATCGCATCTGATCGCCGGCCTCCCTTCCACAAGCGACTGCAACTCGAGTCCCTTGAAGCAAGCCCGCCGCAGTTTGTAGCTACCTTCACGGAAGACAAAAATGGCTTTTACATCAACGGTCAGCGCTACCAGCCGGATGCCGCCCCGATGACGGTGGCAATCGTGGGGACTTACCAGCATTGGCGAGTCGTGAACCAGACGCGAGAGCTGCATCCCATGCATCTTCATCAAGTGCATTTTCTGGTCTATGCGGTCAACGGAAGAACGCTGGCGGACCCAGTGTGGGTTGATACGGCGAACGTCCCTTATGGGGGTTCGATCGACATGATCGTGGATTTCACAAATCCCGCCATCCGCGGCATGTCGGTATTTCATTGCCACCTTCTTAACCATGAAGACAAAGGCATGATGGCCAAAATATTCCTGAAATAGAGTCCGCGCGACACTTGAGTGTCGCAGCATGCGCACTCTGTCGAAACCTCGTCATAGCTTCTTCAGCGATCTGCGCGCAACGGTCCGTAACTATCTGCGATTCAACACGATTCGATGTTTTGAGCCCGCGCTCCAATTTGGCAGACCACATGCATATGTCAAGTGTGACGCGCGAAACGAAAGGAAGTCAGAACTGAGCAACGAACAAAAAGGAGAACTCATGAAAATCCAAAAAACAATCGTGCTTTCAATCGCAATGGTCATGCTTTCGGCAATTCCAGCAATGGCGCAGCAGGTCAAAACAGATTTCGACCGCAGCGCAAACTTCAACCAGTACAAGACCTACTCCTGGTCTACCGTGAAGGCCAGCGACCCACTGTGGGTTGACCGGATCAAGAGCGCCGTCGACTCAGCCCTGGCGGCAAAGGGATGGACGCAGATCGAGTCCGGCGGGGACGTGTCGATCACGGCCATGGAGATCACAAAGAACCAGCAGACTCTGAATACCTTCTACGACGGCGGCTTCGGGGGCTGGCGCTGGGGCGGTTTTGGGAACGCCACAACCACCACCGAAACCTACAAGGTCGGCACACTGGTCGTCGACCTCTTTGACACCCACTCGAAGAAGCTGATCTGGCGAGGTTCGTCCAGCGACACTCTTTCCAACAAGTCCGAGAAAAACATCAAGAACCTCAACAAAGGAGTCGGGAAGATGTTTAAGCACTTTCCTCCCGAAATAAAAGGCTAAGACAGGCGTGATTCATGTCTTTATCGCAGCCAAACTTTCAAACACAGGGCCCGACAGGCGTAAGCCGGGCCCTTCTATGAAAAGGACCTCGGCCCGGACACCGCGAACATCGTCCAGGCAATGTCCCGCTACAGTCCGGGGCCGGGATGGCGCCGCGCGGACTGAATTCTTTGTTCTTCTCACAAAAACGGAGGTTTTTATGGCATCTTCTAAGACGCAAAAACGCGACCAGGCCGCCATCGCACGGACAGGATCAGGCACTGGATCCCACGCCATCGCAACTGCAAGGTACAGCGGAGGCCGCATGAAACGCCTGACGGCGGATCGCGTGAAACTCGGATTCATCGGCCTTGGTAATATGGGAGGCCGCATCGCACAACGCCTGCTCGATCGCGGATACCGACTCTCGGTATACGACATGGACCTCGCTAAAGCGGAAGCCATCGCTGCCCATGGCGCTTCGGTCGCGAAGAGCATTCTTGAACTGGCACGCAACGCCGATGTGCTTCTCTCATGTTTGACCAACGATCAAGCAGTTCGCGACGTTTATACCGGGCCTGCGGGAGTTTTTGTCGCGGCCCGACCCGGGGCTGTCGTGCTGGAGATGAGTACGATCTCTCCGGTGACTTCACGCGAACTGCACCGGGTCGGCGCCGAGCGTGGCATCGACCTGCTGGATGTGGCTATCTCGGGCAGCACTCCGGCCGCCGAAAAAGGCGTCCTTACGTTGCTGGCAGGCGGCAACCGGGATTTGTTCCGTGCCGCAACGCCAATATTCCAGGCGGTCGCAAAGCAATTCTTTCTTCTGGGCGGTCCTGGCTCTGGAACCGCGATGAAACTGGTCGTCAACACGCTCTTAGGTGTTGGCATGCAGGCGATCGCGGAGGCTGTGGCCCTTGGTGAAAAAGCCGGCCTCGATCGTGAGCGGTTGCTCGAAGTTTTGTCGGAAACGGCGGTGATCGCTCCGGCCCATCTGGGAAAGCTGGCGAGAGCTGCCGGCAACGATTACCGTCCGCAGTTTCCGCTGCGCCTGATGAACAAAGATTTTCAATTGATTCTGCAAGCGGCGGCAGAAGAGCATATTCCCATGCCGGCAACGGAAGCGGCGTTTCGCGTCAATGCGGATGAGCTGGCGCACAGTGATGAAGAGGACTTCTCGGCTGTCCTGCGGCGGATGGAAGAAGTTGCAGGTATAGCAGCTAACCACTCGGCTTCGCTGACGCGTTGACCTGGCGTCGATGGCTCGACGAAGTGTCGAAACCGAAACGGGCTTCCAAGGCGTATCTGGATTTCAAAATCCTCAAAGTCCATTGCCTTGAAGTCGTTCCGCCCAAAAGAGATTTGGCATTTCAGATGCATTGTCCTCACTGGAGAAATGAAACAGAAGGCATCTGGGCGACACTACAAAACCAGCCCGGGCGAACACTCAAGGTTCCACGCCCTCGTTCTGCTTCTCAAGAACGGAGAGTTTTTATGGCCTCTTTGACGATTCATCAATCTGATTTAGACAAGCCCTGCTATTTCGAGTTTGACTCTGTCCATCGTGTGCTCCGCTGGAGCATGACCGGGCACATTACCGATGAGGACCTGCTTGAATGCTACAAGGCGGCTGCGCATCAGGTTCAGCAAACGAATCCTGCCGCCGCCATCCTGGACCTCACACGGGTTACTTCAAGCGAGGTGTCGTCTGGCGCCATCCAGAACATCGCCGCTGGAGATCCAGTCCTGCCAGATCCGACGCGTCCGCAGGTCATTGTTGCCCCATCCGATCACTTGTATGGGATATCTCGCATGTACCAATTGCTCGGCGAACACACGCGTCCCGGACTTCGCGTGGTCCGCTCGATGGCTGAAGCATACGCCGTGATCGGTCTTGAGCGCCCGAACTTCGAGCCCATTCCAAGAAGCGGATGATCTCTGGCGCCGATACTTCGCCCAACTGTCGAGGCTGAAAAGAGGGCCATCTCCCGCCCGACAGTCCATCGTAATACCAGAGTCTCAATTACGCGTTGTCGTGATGTTGCTTGAGTTGTCGCTTGCAAGAAGATGACAAGAGTGCGGCCTCATCCCTGCGGCGAGAGCGCTGGTTGCTCGCTTGAGATAACCACTGGCTTGCGCTGAGTGTCGAAGTTTCGACACGCATCACTCCCAACTGATTCTTCATGTCGGAAGATCAACACTAGGGACGGCCTGATGCTCGATTGACATGATCTTTTCCAAGCGCAAGGTTGGCAACTCAAGTGCTCTTATCTGACCGACAGCGTTTTTCGCACAACTGTTCGGTTTGACTGCTCAGTGTATTTCCGAAACCAGACCTGAAGATCGAAACGAGGTAATTTATGTGGATTGTCCGACTCGCGCTCCGGCGGCCCTACACCTTCGTAGTGCTGGCTATTCTGATCCTGATCCTGGGGACACTCTCGGCGTTGCGCACTCCCACCGACATTTTTCCGAATATCAACATCCCGGTAGTGAGCATCATTTGGAATTACACCGGGCTCGCACCGTCGGACATGGCGAGTCGGATCATCACGCTCCAGGAGCGGAACTTAACGACCACGGTGAATGACATCGAGCATCTGGAGTCGCAGTCGCTGAATGGCGTCGCTGTAATCAAAGTATTCTTCCATCCGGGCGCGAATATCAGTACAGCCATTGCGCAGATAGCCGGGCAATCCCAGACTCAGCTCAAACAGCTGCCTCCGGGTACGACTCCCCCGCTGATCATCACGTACAGCGCTTCCAGCGTCCCGATTCTTCAGCTCGCTCTCTCCAGTCCCACGCTTTCTGAGCAGCAGTTGAATGATTACGGCCTGAATTTCATCCGGCCCCAGCTCACCTCAGTACCCGGCGCCGCTATCCCCTATCCGTACGGCGGCAAGCAACGCCAGGTCCAGATAGATTTGAACACGGCCGCGCTTCAGGCGAACGGGCTGTCGCCGCTGGACGTGGTAAATGCCATCAGCGCGCAAAATCTCATTCTCCCCGCCGGCACGGCGAAGATCGGGGCCTTCGAATACAACGTGGACATGAATGGGAGCCCGACGACCATCCAGGGACTGAATGACCTTCCCATCAAGACAGTTGGGACCTCGACGATTTATATCCGTGATGTCGCGTTCGTGCGTGACGGGTTCCCGCCGCAAACCAATATCGTCCGCGTCGACGGGCGGCGGTCGACGCTTATGACCATTCAGAAGATCGGCAATGCGTCCACGCTGGACATCATCGGCGGTATCAAACAACTCCTGCCGAGCGTCAAGAACACGCTTCCCCAGGACCTGCAAATTCGTACTCTGGGGGACCAATCCGTCTTTGTTACCGGGGCCGTTTCCGGCGTGGTGCGGGAAGCGCTGATCGCTGCCTGCCTCACGGCCGTGATGATCCTTCTCTTTCTGGGAAGCTGGCGCAGCACGGTGATCATCGCGATTTCAATTCCGCTTTCTATTCTGTCTTCCATCATCGCCCTCAGCCTGCTGGGCGAGACCATCAACATCATGACGCTTGGCGGTCTGGCGCTGGCGGTTGGCATTCTGGTGGATGATGCAACGGTCACCATAGAAAACATCCACCGCTACCTCGCCGAAGGCAAGGAGCTGGAAGAAGCCATCCTCGATGGCGCACAGCAGATTGCCATACCCGCGCTGGTTTCCACACTCAGCATTTGCATCGTCTTTGTGCCCATGTTCCTGCTGAGTGGCGTCGCGCGTTATCTCTTTGTGCCCCTGGCGGAGGCCGTTGTATTTGCCATGCTGGCTTCGTACCTGCTTTCCAGGACCCTGGTACCGACCATGGCCAAGTACTTCCTCAAGGCCCACGCAGAAGGAAACGCGCACGAAACCGGCGTCAGCAAAAACCTTTTGGTGCGCTTTCAAGCTGGGTTCGAGCGAGGGTTTGAGAACATCCGGAGTGCATATCGCACGCTTCTCGAGACCTTTATTGGTCACCGCCGCCTTTTTGCCGGCGGCTTCCTGCTGGCCTGCGTCCTTTCTTTCGCTCTGCTTCCCTGGCTGGGACAAGACTTTTTCCCAGCCGTGGATAGCGGCGACTTCACGCTGCACCTGCGGGCCCCGACCGGAACGCGCATTGAAGAAACCGCGGCCTTGTGTGATCGTGTGGAAAATGAAATCCGCAAGCAGATACCGGCGCAGGAATTTGCCGGGGTCATCGATAACATCGGCCTGCCCTATAGCGGTATCAATCTTTCCTACAGCAACTCGGCCCCGGTGGGGACACAGGATGCGGACATCATGGTCTCGCTCTCGCCGAAGCATCACCCCACTGCAGGTTATGTGCACGACTTGCGGCTGACTCTGGCGCGGGATTTTCCGGGAGTTACTTTCTATTTCCTGCCTTCGGATATGGTGACGCAAATTCTGAACTTCGGGCTGCCTGCGCCCATCGACATTCAAGTGGTGGGAAACGATCTGGACGCCAACCGGGAATTTGCTGACAAGTTGCTGGCACGCGTGAGAAGCGTTTCGGGAACGGCGGACCTCCGCATTCAGCAGACTTTTGACCAGCCCAAGCTGCATATCGACGTGGACCGGACAAAGGCCGGTGCTATCGGGTTCACGCAGCGGGAAATTGCAACCAGCCTCCTGGTAACGCTGAGCGGCAGTGCTCAAACGGCGCCGACTTTCTGGCTGAACCCGAAGAATGGCGTGAGCTACACCATTGCAACGCAAACACCCCAATACCGAGTTCAGTCATTGCAGGATTTGAGCAATATTCCGGTAACCGGCACGGGGAATGCGCCGCCCTCGATACTTGCGAATCTTGCCTCCTTCAGCCGCGTTTCGGACTTAAGCGTTGTCTCGCATTACAACGTAGCGCCGGTAATTGACATATTCGGTTCCGTCCAGGGCCGGGACCTTGGCGGCGTCTCCAAGGACATCTTCTCGGTCATCAACGCCAGTCAGAAAGAGCTGCCTCGGGGATCGAAAATTATCGTACGCGGCCAGATCCAAACCATGCGTTCGTCCTTTCTGGGCCTGTTGACAGGTTTGGTATTCGCCATTGTTCTGGTCTACCTGCTGATCGTCATGAACTTTCAGTCCTGGCTTGACCCTTTCATCATTCTCATGGCGTTGCCCGCGGCGCTGGCTGGCATCGTGTGGTTCCTGTTCATGACCCGCACCACCATCAGTGTTCCCGCGCTGACCGGCTCGATCATGTGTGTTGGAGTGGCAACCGCCAACAGCATCCTGGTGGTGAGCTTTGCAAAAGAGCAATTGAGTGCGGGACTCAGCGCCGCCGAAGCGGCCCTCCAGGCTGGATACATGCGCTTCCGTCCGGTCTTGATGACTGCTTTGGCCATGATCATTGGAATGGCGCCCATGGCCCTGGGACTGGGTGAGGGCGGAGAGCAGAACGCGCCTCTCGGCCGCGCGGTGATTGGCGGATTGCTCTTCGCGACGGTGTCGACACTGTTCTTCGTCCCCGCCGTCTTCGCCATCATCCACGGTCAGCGCCGGGAAGGTGTCCATGCCGGGAACCAGCAATAGAAAAATTCCTCAAAGGAGATTAGGAATGGCAACGTCAATACAAACGCAAACACAAAGCGACGCTCCTCCGCACGAACCGCCAACGCAGAGTGCCGTTGCGACGCCGCGCCGGTCGAAGCGGAGCTGGCTCGTAGCCGGCGCAATTTTCCTGGTTTTTGCCGGGATCGCGGTATACGGCATTCTCGCGCGTTTCTGGAGCGGCGCTACGGTCCGCGCGGAAACCGCGCAGATGGCCGTTCCGTCAGTTGCGGTGATTTCTCCCCAGCGCTCCGCGCCGTCGCAGGAGATTGTGCTGCCGGGGAACGTGCAGCCCTTCATCAGTGCTCCTATCTATTCCCGCACCAATGGTTATCTCAAACGTTGGTACGTGGATATCGGAGCCCACGTAAGAAAGGGGCAACTGCTGGCGGAGATTGAGACGCCGGAAGTCGACCAGCAATTACAGCAATCACGCAGCAATCTCGCCACAGCGCAGGCCAATCTCAGGCTGGCGGAGATCACTAAGAACCGGTATCAAGGTTTGCTGGCAAGCCACGCGGTCGCACAGCAGGATGTGGACAACGCCGTCGGCACGTATAACGCCAACCAGGCAATCGTCGAATCCAACCAGGCGAACGTGAAGCAGCTTCAGACCTTGCAATCATTTGAGAAGATCTATGCCCCTTTTGAAGGCATCGTCACTGCGCGTAACACCGACATTGGAGCGCTCATCGCTTCCGGCAACGCTGGAGGCGTGTCCACCGATCTTTTCCATATCTCTCAGCCGGGCAAGCTGCGGGTCTACGTGAATGTGCCGGAACAATACTCCCAGGCCGCCACGCCGGGCCTGACGGCTGAACTGACTCTGGCGGAATTCCCCGGACGGCGATTTCAAGGCACGCTGGTCCGCACTTCCAACGCCATCAACTACGCCACTCGCACCTTGATTGCGGAAGTGGACGTGAATAATCCCGGCGGCGAGTTGCTCTCCGGCGCCTATGCCGAAGTCCATCTCAAGGTGCCTGGACAGACGTCCTCGTACTTTGTGCCTGTCTCCACGCTCATCTTTCGCTCGCAAGGTCTGCAGGTGGCCGTTGTGAAAAATGGCACTGCTTTGCTCACGCCGGTAACTCCTGGTCACGATTTCGGCGAGCAAATTGAGATTGTTTCCGGTCTCAAGGGCGATGAATCGCTGATTGTCAGTCCGCCCGATTCCATCATTTCCGGGCAAAAAGTACAGGTCGTGCAACCCACGGCTGCAGGAGGTGCGCAATGAGCAGGCTTCGTAATAGGAAAGCAGAGATCACAGCGTGCACGCGCAGTGCGGCGGCCATTTGTTTTGCCGGTTTACTCTTGATTGCCGGTTGCGCAGTTGGTCCCAAGTATCAGCGCCCGGCAGTCGAAGTTCCGCCTGCCTATAAAGAGGTTGGCAATTGGAAAACTGCGCAGCCGAACGAGCTGAGTCTCCGTGGCAATTGGTGGGAACTGTTCCAGGACCCTCAACTGAACGCATTGGAAGAGCAAGTCAATATTTCCAACCAGAACCTGAAGGCTGCCCAGGCACAATATGCGCAAGCTCGCGCGCTGCTCCGCTATAATCGCGCCGATTATTTCCCAACCGTGGGGGCTGGCGCGTCCGCGACACGTGGAAGAACCTCCAGCAACCGATCGCCTCTGGGATCAATTGCCAATGGCAAAACCACCAGCGACTTCCAACTGCCGGTTGAATTGTCCTACGAAGTCGACGCCTGGGGACGAGTGCGCAAGAATGTGGAGGCTTATCGCGAACAGGCACAAGCCAGTGCTGCTGATCTGGCTACAGTTAACCTGAGCGTTCATGCGCAACTGGCGCTGTTCTACTTCCAGGCGCGCAGCCTCGATGCACAAGAGCAGCTTCTGAACTCGACCGTCGCCCAGTATGAACAGGGGCTGCAGCTGAACCAGAGCCGGTTTGAGGGAGGAGTGGGATCCGAGGTTGAGGTCGAGCAGGCCAAAACGCAGCTTGAGACTACCCGTGCCCAGGCAACCGATGTCGGAGTGCTCCGCGCCCAGTACGAACATGCCGTTGCAACCCTGATCGGCAAACCTCCAGCATCATTCAGCCTTCCTCCTCTGCCTCTGCGCACGCCGCCGCCTCCGATTCCGGCGGGTGTACCTTCAGAACTGCTCGAGCGACGGCCGGACATCGCATCTGCCGAGCGATTGATGGCCGCCGCCAACGCCAGGATCGGGGTCGCCAAAGCTGCCTACTATCCACTCTTGAATCTGGCGGGCGCTGGGGGTTTTGAAAGCGGCGCCATCACCACATTGTTGCAAGGTCCCAGCGGATTATGGGCCCTTGGTGGCTCGGCGATACAAACAGTATTCGACGGGGGCAGACGCCGGGCGGCTTCAGACCAGGCCCGTGCAGCCTACGATCAGAGCGTGGCCTCCTATCGCGAAACCGTGCTCACCAGCTTCCAGCAGGTGGAGGACAATCTGGCCGCATTGCGCATCCTGGAAAAAGAAGCGCAGACCCAGAATGAAGCAGTCGTTGCTGCCCAGAAATCCCTGGACCTCTCCATCACCCGATACAACGGCGGTGTCACCAGCTACCTGGAAGTGACGGTCGCGCAGAGTGCCGCGCTCAATGACGAGGTGACTGCGGTCAACATTCTCGGCCGGCGAATGGTCGCCGCCGTCCAATTGGTCCAGGCCCTCGGCGGAGGATGGGACAGTTCGACCCTCCCGCAACATCCTGAGAAACTTGCCAGCGCAACGTGTTCCGGGAGTGTCTTCAAGTAGGCGGTTTGGCTGGTTCGGCTGAGGTTTGCGACGCCTGGAACTCACTCCCGTTTATATGCGCTACATGACGAACATGGTCAAAGAGGGACACGCCCTGATGTTAAGATTCCTCCTTGCAGGGAGCCACACCGAGCCTTGCCGGAGCAGCGGTATGTCCAGGTCTCTTCCTCTTGTGCAGCCCAGGCCGCATGTGATTTGGAGCCATGGGATCGCGGTTCTATCAGTAACCGCGGCACTGACCCTTTCACGGTTGTCGGCGCTGCATCTGGAAGCTGCTCCCGTTTCCCTGTTCCTCTGTGCCGTCATGTTCAGTGCCTGGTTCGGTGGAATCGGGCCGGGATCGCTCGCGACTGCCCTGTCCACCGTCGCCTTCTATTATTACTTCCTCCAGCCGATATATTCGTTCTCGGCAAAGCCCGAGGAGATACCACGCCTTGTCGTCTTTGCACTGTCCGCGATGTTTGTTGGCTTGCTGAGCGCGGCGCAGAGGAGCGCCACAGAATCCCTCAGGCGCGCGCGCGATGACCTGACGGGAACAGTGCAACAGCTCCAGAACACCAACGCGGCTTTGCGAGCAGAGAGCATCGAGCGCAAGCACACGGAAGATAAGCTGCGCCGCAGCGAGGCATATCTGGCGGAAGGACAGAGGTTGAGTCATACGGGCAGTTGGGCGTGGAACGTCATCACTGAAGAGATCGTCCACCAGTCCGAGGAACATCACAGGTTGTTCGGCTTCGTCTCTGAACGAGATGCCGGGTCGCTGGAGGCAATCAGGCGGCGCATTCATATGGAGGACCGAGACAGAGTCCGCGAAACCTGGGACCAGGCAGCTCGGGAGCGGAGCGACTACGTGCAGGATTACCGGCTCGTTCTGCCAGACGGAGCCGTGAAATACATTCACGCGGAAGGCCATCCCGTTTTCAACGAAGGTGGCGATCTGGTTGAATTTGTCGGTACCTCCATAGACGTAAGCGAGCGCAGGCTTGCAGAAGAACAGCGCGAGAAATTGCGCCAGGCCCAGGCGGATCTGGCACACGTCAGCCGGGTGACCACCATGGGCGAGCTGTCTGCCTCCCTGGCGCATGAAGTGAAGCAGCCGATTGCGGCCGCAGTCACTGACGCCAACACTTGCTTACGCTGGCTTACGCGTGAGCGCCCCGATCTGGAGGAGGCGCGCGCGGCCGCCATGAGAGTCGTGAACGACGCAACCCGGGCGTCGGAAATCGTCAACCGGATCCGCCTGCTCTTCAAGAAGGGCGCTTCGCCACGGGAGTTGGTGGATGTAAACGAAGTCATTCGAGAGATGATCGTCCTTCTGCGCAACGAGACAATGCGCTACGCCATCGCCGTTCGGACGGAACTGGCGGTGGATATTCCCCAGGTGATGGCAGATCGCGTGCAATTGCAGCAGGTCATGATGAACCTTATCATGAACAGCATCGACGCGATGAGCGAGGCGGATGGAACACGCGAGCTCGCCATCAAGTCACAGCCGGCCGAGAACGGGCAACTTATGGTGTCCGTCAGCGATACCGGCGTTGGGCTGCCCCCACAGCAGACGGAGCAGATTTTCAATGCGTTCTTTACCACCAAGGTCCATGGGACCGGTATGGGACTGTCCATCAGCCGCTCTATCATTGAATCCCATGACGGCCGCTTGTGGGCTGCCGCCAACTCCACGCGCGGCGCAAGTTTTTATTTCACTCTACCCACCAAAGTCGAGGTGCATGAATGACGGCCGGAAAGACTTGGAGCTGGTACAAGCAAGCCGGTTAATTCTTAGTTGAAGCGCGGTGCGACTGCTCCGCGCGCCAACCGGATGGAGTCACATGGCTGCCGTGAACTTGATTGGCTCATACAACTACGCGCTTGTGGCGCTTTCGGTGCTGATCGCCGTCTTTGCGTCGTACGCTGCTCTCGATCTTGCCGGTCGTGTGACGGCCGCCGGCGGCTGGACTCGCGCGATTTGGCTTATGGGCGGCGCCGCTGCGATGGGCACTGGCATTTGGTCCATGCACTACATTGGGATGCTGGCCTTCATCCTGCCGGTTCCCGTGGCCTACCACTGGCCGACCGTTCTGCTGTCACTCCTTGCGGCCATTCTCGCTTCGGTGGTTGCCCTCGGCGTAGTGAGCCGGCAGAAAATGGGTCCGCTCCGTGCGCTCGCCGGAAGCGTCCTGATGGGTGCAGGTATTTCGAGCATGCATTACATCGGCATGGCCGCCATGCGTTTACCTGCTGATTGCGAATTTAATTCCTTTCTTGTCGTCCTTTCTGTCGTGTTCGCGGTCCTGATTTCTCTCGCCGCGCTTTGGATTACCTTTCACTTCCGCGATGAGAAAAACGGCATCGGCTGGAAAAAGCTGGCCGGAGCCGTGGTGATGGGTGCCGCGATCCCCGTCATGCATTACACGGGGATGGCCGCTGCCAGTTTTACGCCATCCGACGTGCCAGCGGACCTGTCTCATGCCATAAGCATCTCCACACTTAGCACCGTCGGAATTGCTGCCGTCACCTTTATCGTCCTCGGGCTGGCTATCCTGATGTCCTGGATTGACAGGCGATTCGCTGCCCAGGCTCTGGAACTGCAGGAAGAGAAGCTGCAGCAAAGCGAGGTCTTTTTATCCGAAGCACAGCGATTGAGCCACACCGGGAGCTTCGCTTGGCGGGTTTCCACCGGCGAGATCGTCTGGTCAGAAGAAACCTTTCGCATATTCCAATACGAGAGAACGACGAAACCTACTGTGGAACTTATTCTCCAGCGGGTGCATCCCGAAGACACGGCCTTTGTGAAGCAGACAATCGAGCGCGCGTCGCAGGACGGGAAGAACTTTGAACATGAATATCGCCTGGTGATGCCGGATGGTCCCGTCAAGCATGTCCATGTGGTGGCCCATGGGTCACAGGATAAGTCGCGCGGCATCGAGTTTGTCGGAGCAGTGATGGACGTCACCGAGCGGAAGCAAGCTGACGAAGCACTGCGCCAGGCGCAGGCGGAACTGGCGCGCGTAAGCCGCCTGACCACCATGGGAGAGTTCACCGCTTCGCTGGCGCACGAGGTCAACCAGCCGATTGCCGCCGCCGTGACCAACGCCAACGCCTGTCTGCGCTGGCTGGCGCGCGATCGACCCGATGTGGAAGAGGCGCGCGACGCCGCGTCAAGACTCGTGAAAGACGCAACCCGCGCGGCCGACATCATCAGCCGGACTCGCCTGCTGTTCAAGAAGGGTACTCTGCAACGCGAATTGGTTGACGTAAATGAAGTCATTCGAGAGATAATCGTCCTCTTGCGCAGCGAAGCAACACGGTACTCTGTTTCAATCCGGACTGAGCTGGCGGCAGCCCTTCCCCGGGTGATGGGAGACTCCGTGCAATTGCAGCAGGTCATGATGAACCTGATGATCAACAGCATCGAAGCCATGAAGGACGTAGACAAAACACGCAACCTCGCAATCAAATCGCAAAGAGCGGAAAGCGAGCAACTGATGGTCTCCGTCAGCGATACCGGCGCGGGCCTGCCGCCACAAGCGGACCAGATTTTCAATGCGTTCTTCACCACCAAGGTCCATGGGACCGGTCTGGGCCTGTCCATCAGCCGCTCCATTGTCGAATCGCACGGCGGCCGCTTGTGGGCCGCCGGAAACTCTCCGCGCGGGGCATGTTTTCACCTCACTCTACCCACCAAACCTGAGGCCCATTGATGACGACGGCCGCAGGCGCTGCCACAGTGTTTGTTATTGACGACGATGCCGGTGTGCGCGCGTCCATCCAGGGCCTGCTGAAGTCGGTAGGCTTGCGCTCCGAGTCTTTCGGCGCGGCGCAGGAGTTCATGCGCAGCAAGCGGCCGGACGCGCCCAGTTGCCTGGTCCTCGACGTGCGACTTCCGGGCGTTAATGGTCTGGACTTTCAGCGCCAGTTGGCTGACGCTGGCGTCCGGATTCCCATCATCTTCATCACCGGTCATGGCGATATTCCGATGACCGTGAAGGCCATGAAATCCGGCGCTGTGGAATTCCTGACCAAGCCTTTCCGCGACCAGGACCTGCTCGACGCGATCCATCAGGCTTTGGACCGCGACCGGATTGCGCGCCGCCAGCACAGTGAGCTTGCCGAATTGAGAAAGAGCTACGACTCGTTGACCGCGCGCGAGCGCGAAGTCATGGGCCTGGTGATTTCGGGCCTGCTCAATAAGCAGATCGCTTTTGAGCTGGGGACCAGCGAAGTCACCGTGAAAGTCCATCGCGGCCACGTGATGCGGAAGATGCATGCCGAATCGCTGGCGGAACTGGTCCGGATGGCGACCAGGCTTGAGCTTCCACCCGCCAGGAAATAACGGTCCTTCCGCTCCAGCCGGTATTACAACTCTTATACCAAAGGATAATTGCACCACTTTTGGCGACCCTGCTAGATTCACATCATGGCTACCAAGGGAAAACCAAAGTACGTTGCCATTGTCGATGATGATGATTCCATGCGCGGCGCGCTGCAGGGCCTGCTGAAAGCGGTTGGCTTGCCGGCACAAGCGTTCGCGTCCGCGGAGGGCTTCCTGGAATCCGGCCAGCAGCACGAGATCGCGTGTCTGATCACGGACATCCGTATGCCGGGAATGTCCGGTCTCGAACTGCAGGCCAAGCTGAACGCTGAAAATTGCAGGATTCCGATCATCTTCATCACGGCACATGGCGACGCAAAAATGCGGATGCAGGCGTTGCGCGCGGGCGCCGTGGAATTTCTGGCGAAACCGTTCGACGACGAAATCCTGCTCGAAAGTGTCCGCGCGGCTCTGGAGAGTTGAGCGCGGGTCCGGCACGCCTTCAGGAGGGCTTCTGTGGCAACATCCGAAAGATTCGGGCCCATGGACCACGACTTTCGCGAACGAAGGTTCGAGCAAATCATCGGTAACAGTCCCGCTCTGGAAACGGTGCTCGAACAAGTCGAACGCGTCGCGCCGACAGATTCCACTGTCTTGATCCAGGGAGAAACCGGCACCGGAAAAGAGCTGATCGCGCGGGCCATTCACAACATCAGCCCGCGTTCCGGACGCCCGTTCGTAAAGCTGAACTGCGCCGCCATTCCGTTCGATCTGCTGGAAAGCGAACTTTTTGGCCATGAGAAAGGCGCGTTCACCGGCGCCATCGCGCAAAAGGTCGGACGCTTCGAACTGGCCAACAAAGGCACTCTCTTTCTGGACGAAGTGGGCGACATTCCATTGGCACTCCAGCCCAAACTGCTGCGTGTGCTGCAGGAACAGGAGTTCGAACCCTTGGGCAGCACGCGGACCCACCAGGTGGACGTTCGACTCGTGGCTGCAACCCACCGGGATTTGCCGCACATGGTGAAGCGCAACGAATTTCGCGGCGACCTCTACTACCGCCTGAATGTGTTTCCCGTCCTGCTGCCGGCGCTGCGGGCGCGCTGCGCCGACATTCCGGCCCTGGTCACACATTTCGTCGAGGTGTTTGGCCGCCGGATGGGAAAGCAAATCGATCACATTCCTCCGGAAACCATGACCGCGCTCAGCCAGTACCAGTGGCCGGGAAACATCCGCGAGCTGCAGAACCTGATCGAACGCGCCGTCATCCTTTCGAACGACGGCGTGCTTCCCAATCCCCTGCCAGCGCCAGGGCCCACAACGGCGGAGGCGCCCACGACGGTGAACCAGGATGTCATCCGGCCAGCGGCCCCAACTACTCTGAGGGATTCCGAACGAGCTCTGATTCTGCAGACATTAGAGGCCGTCGGCTGGCTGATAGGCGGACCAGCCGGCGCAGCCGCCAAGCTCGGGCTGAAGCGCACCACGTTGATCTCCAAGATGAAGAAGCTTGGAATATCCCGGGCCCCGCGGCAACGTAACGGGAGTGCGCTCGGAGAAGATTTCCAACCCATCAATCCGGGAACCATCCAGTAACTACCCCCTCCCCGATTCGCTCCGCCCCAACCGCTCGGCCGCTCCCCTGCTAACAGGGAAAAAAACAGGGGAGAACGCGAGCGCTTGGATACTCCAAACATGCAAAACCTCGATTCCACGGGCCTTTCGTGAACCTTTTTCCCGGACGGAGTCAATTCGTAACAGGGGAGGAACAGGGAGCGAACAGGGGAAGAACAGGGGAGGAACAGGGGGGCATCGCCGTCATCGCACGTGATCGCCGCGATCGGCTGAATGCTGAGTGCTGACTGCTTCCTCGCTTTAGGTTTTCAAAGATCGTTCCACGGTCCGCCTGGGCGGACCGGCTGTTGGTTTCTCTGGCTAATTGCCATTTGCTAACTGCTAACTGCTCCGAATGCGGCGCGCATGGTACCGCGAAACTATAGCGAAATGCAAGAGCTAATTTCCCTGTGTTTTCAATGGGTTACGCCGATGTATATTTTTCCATTTTGAGGCGTGGTTCGAACCGGTCTGTGGGCGTTCTGGGCTCAAGCCTTTGGCCGCCGCGCCGTTCTTGGCTGACCAATGGCTTTTCGACAAGTTGCAGATTTCACGGTCCTTGAAAGGGTGCCACACGCACGATTTGCCGGTTGCGACCGAAGCCACTACGGGATGATGACCGCTCTCCGCCCGTGCTGTTCCTGGTGCCAGGCATTCTCCACTTCACCTAGAGGCACCCGCTCGGTGTCGATGCGCAGCGCACCGCAAGCAACGTTGGACATCAACTGCCGAACGGCTTCTACCCATATCTCGGGCGACGCTCCGGCGTTGCCAGATCCGGCTCCGAGAATCTCCAACCGCGAGCTTCGCAGCACCGCGGCGGGGAGTGAAATAGCAGGCCCCGCGCTCTCTCCAACCTCAACCAGCCGGACTCTGGATGACGCCGGCTTCAAAT
>Ga0210407_10000270_pt1 | contig 62441 bp, 79 predicted proteins | sample IncBWC27MmetaG_FD_150860 | JGI IMG/M metagenome (GOLD analysis project Ga0210407, IMG submission 150860) | Forest soil microbial communities from Barre Woods Harvard Forest LTER site, Petersham, Massachusetts, United States - Inc-BW-C-27-M | ecosystem: Environmental > Terrestrial > Soil >...
TCTTTCGGCGGACGCCACCGAAAACGCACACATCAGCGGAGACAATGTTGGCCGCGCAGCAGAGGCACGAACGCAATTTCAAGCGCTACCAGAGGAGATGCAAGCGCATTTCCGGACGATGAAGAAATATTACGCGGATGAGCAGCGCAACACGACCGACCAGATCGTGCTGAACGGCTTGCACGCGATGCTGACCAAGGGCGAGGATGCGGCGATGACGGCCAAGGAGTTTGACTCCAAGTATGACGCCGCCACGGTGCGCAAACTTGAACTCGACACCCAAGACGGCCTGCAGAAAGAATTTGGCGATAAGCTTTCTGGAGCAAGCCAGGACATGATCGCCAAAATCGGCAAACTCTCGCAGAGCAAAGGCCCCTACTTCCCGCTTATGCGCAATGGCGACTACATCGTCACGGCGAAGCGGGCGCGCGCCAGCAAGGAGTTCGACACCAGCCAAGCCGCCCAAGCATATGCTCGCGAGCAGCGCGGCAATGACCCGACGCTGTCGGTCAATGTTACCCACGACGTCGAGGACGGGATTTACCGTGTCGGCGTCACAGAGCGCGAAGTGCGTATGGCGGAGACGAAAAGTGAAGCGGCGCAACACCGGAAAGAGCTCGCGGCGACCTACGGCGAGGAGAACACCACACCTGTTCAGCTCAAGGCGGATCTATATCAAGGATCCTCCTCGATCACCACTGGTAGTGCACTTGACCGTATCATCAACAAACTTGAGGGCAACCCTGCAGCGCAGGCTGCTATCAAAGATTTCTACCTTCGTTCGCTTGGTGAACAATCTTTCCGTAAGCGGGAACTCGCGCGTGCGAACGTCCGCGGCGTCGACATCCAGAACCAGCACCGCTCGTTCGCGCAGTACGGCCGCTCGCAAAGCTACTATCTCTCGCAGCTCAAGTGGGGCCGCCACCTCGCGAACGCGCAGGGCGAAGTCAACGACACGGTCAAAGACCACCGCGACGAGTCCGAAGTCTCCGCGGTTCGTATGGGTGAATTCGCCCATGAGCTCGCGCTCCGGGATCAGATTTCTCGGAACCCGTACCAAGTCTCAGATCTCGTTCGAAAAGGAACAAGTCTGACGCAGTTTTACATGCTCACGAGCCCCTCTCACTGGTTCGTTCGTGCCGCGCAGCCCTACATGCTGACCGCTCCGTGGCTGGGCGCCCGGCATGGATATGGCGAGTCGATGGCCGCGCTTGGCCGAGCGCAGGCCCGCATTGCCAGCCCTCTTCTCAACGAAAGTGTGGAGAGCGGACTAGGTCTCAAAGCACTGTTCTCGCGCGCCGCCGCGGAGAAAACCTACAGTGTGCTCGACCAGGTGATGCAGCATATCAATGACCCCAAAATCAACGATATGCTTCAGCACCTGCGGAACAACAACCTGATCGATCTCTCGATGGCCACCGAACTCGCCGACATCGGCAAGGGCAAATCTACCGGTCTGGCTTCTCGCGTACTGGACGCCGGCCGCACAATGCTGCACCTGGCCGAAGTAAACAACCGCGTTATGACCGCCATCGCCGCACGGGAGCTTGGCCTCAAACAAGGTATGACGGAGAGCCAAGCATGGGATCATGCAGCGGATGCGATCAATGTAACCCACAACGACTACTCCTACGGCAACACCCCGCGCGCCTTTATGGCTCAAGCCAAGGGCGTGCTTGGCGGCGCACGGCCGATGATGTTCCAGTTCATGAAATACCCCCAGCAGGTCTATGGGATGATGATCTCGTCGGGCCTCGCCGCCCTTAAAGGTAAAACTGCGCTCGAACGACAAGTCGGCCTACGGACGCTGTCGGGGGTTCTCCTTACGCATATGCTCGCCGCGGGCGCCATCGGCGCTTCCATCCAACCCATGAAGTGGGCGATCGGCGGGTTGATGGCCGGCGCATCGGCGCTGGGCCTGACCGACCAAAAATATACCGTTGCCGGTGCACTCTCGGGAGATACCTATGACCACGAGCTCCGAGAAGTGGCGACGGATCTGTTCGGTACTGAGCTCGGCGAAGTCGTCAGTAAAGGACTCCCTGCTGCTATGGGCATTGACCTTAGTCAGCGTATGGCTCTGGGATCGACTTACAACTTTCATCTTAAGACGGACTCCGATGCCTCTACCCTCGGATCCCTCATGGAAACTTTCGGCGGCCCCTGGCTCAACGTCGCAGAGAACTTCTACGACTCGGGCAAGTCATTCCTGAATGGCGACGTGGTGAAGGGCATCCAGCAGATGTCTCCGCATATCCTGCGCGACTTGGTGAAGGCCGGCTCGATGGCGGAGAATGGAGTGGTTAACAATGCTGGCACGAATTTGATCCCTGCCGACAAGCTCACCGGTCCGGAGATCTTCGCGCAATCGCTCGGCTTTCGGCCGGAGAAGGTCGCCGAGATACAGGACCGCAATAACGCAGAACGCACTGCGCTCGCCAATATCCAGGATCAGAGGAAGTCGATCGTACAAAGGTACGTCGCCGCGGAACCAAATGCGCGACAGGCTGTCCGAGATGAAGCACTGCAGTTCAGCCGGCAGCATCCGGGATTCAAGATCGACTACTCGACTTTACAGAAAGCCGTGACTTCTCAGCAGCTTGCACAACGCGAGATGCAGATGTATGGTGTGAGACTGAAAGGCAGACAGCTACCGGAGATTGCGGCCCAGGGGGCCCCATACAACGTCCAGTAGCGCGCGTCAAATAGGAAATTTTATGCCCTGGAATCCAGCAGAATTTGCGGCGAAGCACAACAAGTCGCTTAGCCCCAAACAGGCAAAACAGGCGGCCAGAACCGCCAATGCCGTTCTCGCACGTACCGGCAACGACGCCAGCGCCATACGCATAGCGAACGCTCAGGTCAAAAAGAAGCATTCGTGAGGCATATAATGGCGCTCATCCACACAGGAGAGCACTGCCATGATGCCGCCACCGGATTCCGACGATTGGGGAAAACCAGAAGGTGCAGAAGATGAAGCAGCAGAAGTACAGCTGTCCCCGCTGCGGTGGCACGCTACACCGAGACGGTTACGCTGCAGGCGGTAAGCAGCGGTGGTCATGTCGACCGGCAAAAGGACCCAGACCACACGCATACTGTTATCGGACGACTTCGCCAGAATCTCCAAGCGCTCTCCATCAAAGTGGGAAGCCGGAAGGCCCGCCCCCTGTGTTCAAGCGCAAGCTGGGAGCAGTGCGGCGATATCTCGTCACCGCCGCGCAAAACGCAACGCCCCTACACGATGGGTTCTGGATGGCGCTCCAGAAAGCGAAGACCCACTATAAGGCCGAGCTGCTCGTCATTCCTCTTCGATACCGCAACCCTACTTCGCGTTTCGAGTCGACAAAGATCGAGCACGATGAATGGTGGGACGATCGCGTCGTACCTTTCCTGTGGAACGTACGAAAAGCACTAAACGACAATCTCGAGGTTTTGGGTGACATAAAGATCCAGCCGACCGCAGTAGAGCCGCTCACCGGTCTGGAAGGGTTCACCGGTGCGCGCTCGGCGATCGTCGGCCACACCAAGCTATCGTTCAAGACTGTCCCCACGCCGGGCCACAAGATGGCAAAAATTCTCACTACCACGGGGGCCTGCACACGGAAGAACTACTCGGACTCGCGTGCCGGCAAACACGGCGAATTCCACCACACACTCGGCGCAGTCATTGTGGAGATTAGCGGCAGCAAGTTCTGGCTGCGGCATTTGAATGCGAACCAGGACGGTAGCTTTACCGATCTCGATTCGCGCTTTACGGCGAGAGGGCAGGGAGCGGCGGAATCGCCAGAAGCAATTGTTTTAGGGGATACCCATGTCGATTTTACTGACCCCGATGTTGATCGCGCTACTTTTGGGGTTGGCGGTATTGTGCGAACTCTCAATCCTAAGCGGATCGTCTGGCACGACTTACTGGACGCTTATAGCTGCAATCCTCATCACCGGGGCAATCCTTTTAATGCAATTGCAAAGCTACGATCCGGACTGGATGATGTTGCAGCAGAGGTCCAGCGAGCAATCGACTTCGTCCGAACCCGAACCGGCGATGCCCATAGCTATATTGTGTCCTCCAACCATGACGACATGCTGCACCGATGGATCCTGTCTCACGACTGGAAGGCAGATCCCAAGAATGCAGAGTTCTACCTGGAGACAGCGCTAGCGATTTCGCAGGCAACCAAGATGGGCAGCGGCGGCACGGAGTATCCGCGGCCGTTCAAGTACTGGGTCGACCGGCTGAAGGCGGCGAATATCACATGTCTGGGGTCGGAGCAGCTCGTCATCGCCGGGATCCTTTGCTCGATGCACGGCGACCATGGCCCCAACGGCGCCCGCGGGTCGATAAAAAATCTTCGCCGCATTGGAACTAAGAGCGTAATTGGCCATAGTCACAGTCCCGGCATATCCGAAGGCTGCTATCAGGTCGGCACATCCAGTCGACTGAAACTTGAGTACAATCAAGGTCCTTCTGGCTGGCTAAATTGTCATGCTCTGATTCACGCCGACGGAAAACGACAGCTCATCGTTATAATCGAGGGCAAGTGGCGACTGTGAAGTATTTCACACCGGAGGCACGTAAAGCCGCCCACAAGCGGGCCATGAAGAAGTATATGGCCACCCCAAAAGGTAAGGCTTTGCAGCGGAAGCACGATGGCTCCGATCGGCGTAAAGAATCTCGTCATGGCCTTCCCGTCGGTTGGTATGCGGACCAACGACTTAGGCAGAACAATCTCTGTCTGATCTGTAAGCGGGAACTTAAAGCAGGAAGAATGGTCCACATCGACCATGACCACCGGCACTGCCCAACTAGGCGGGGTTGTCCGGATTACGTGAGAGGACTTCTATGTCGGGTGTGTAATACCGGATTGGGAGACTTCAACGATTCGCCTGACATGCTGCGAAGAGCAGCTGATTATCTCGAAGGAAAATGGAGATTATGATTAAAGCCAAGGTCAATTTTGAAGAGCAGGCGCCGCAGATCACAATGCCGCCGCAGAAGGTCCGAGTCCTCAAGCAGAGTGACAAGGAAGGTCCACATATCGAACTCGTCACCGGCAGCAATTTCTACTACGCCGATCCGAAGTGGGACATCGGTGCGATCGCGCATTCTCTGTCTCTGATCTGCCGGTTCGTCGGCCAGTGCAAGAAGTTCTACTCAGTCGCTGAGCACTCCATTCTCGTCTCCCGCATCATGGAAGACATGGGGCTGGGCGATCCGATGGAAGGTCTAATGCATGATGGTGTCGAGTCGGTTCTGGCCGACGTTCCGCGTCCGGCGAAGCAAATGCTCAAGGACTACAAGGCATTGGATAAAGCGCTCGACGCCACACTGCGCAAGCAATTCGCGCTTCCGGAAGTAATGACGGAAGGCTGCGTGAAAGCTGACAACATCGCGCTCGCCATCGAAGCGCGGGAGCTGATGCCGAACAAGGGTGCGGATTACGTCTTGTCAGACGACGTGTTGCTGGCGGCCCGCAAATCAACTTACATGATTGTTGGCTGGACGTCAGAAGACGCCCGCGGCCGCTTTATGACCCGCATGCATGACATTCGCCGGAGGCTCCGTGGACTTCGGTAAGTTCGTTCTTATCAGCAAAACTCTTTTGGATATCGCTGCGGCGATGTGGTTTGTCTTTGAGAAGCCTGCACTGGGAATGATGTTCTTCGGCTTCGCAATAGCTGACCTCGGGATTTTGTGGGTATCGGCATGAAGGGATATCCCGACAACAATCCCAAGACCCAGTTCGGCTTGGCGAAGTGCCCGGTCCATCTTGTCCCACCGGCCCTTATCCGCGGCGCCGCGGAAGCATGGAAGAACGGAGCCGACAAGTATGGCCCGTTCAACTGGCGGGAGAAGATGATCTCGGCAACCGTCTACTACGCGGCGGCCATTCGCCACCTGACAGACTGGTATGATAGAGTCGATGCTGACGACTGTGCCCCCGACTCGGGCGTGCACCATGTCAAGCATGCCGTGGCCTGCCTCGGCATGATCCTGGACGTGATGGAGTCGCCAATGTTCAACGACAACCGACCTCCAGGAGTAAAGCGATGTCAGGCGGCCATAACCTCGAGCACGAAGAAACTTACCAAGAACAACCGGCTATCGTCAAAAAGCGGGAAGAGCGCAACAAAGCGCGCGCCCAGCTCGAAAAGGCGGGTAGGGTCCACAAAGGCGACGGCGTTGATGTCGACCACACCCACCCCCTCGCCGAGGGCGGATCAAACAGACCCTCGAATTGGCGCGTTCGGTCGCGCCACGCTAACCGCGCAGAAGGCGATCTCGACGCAAAACGTCGCCCCATATAGGCCGTATAGAACGGCACTTGAGCGCGAGCGCGGCATCAGCTAAACTCCGGCTGGGTTCTCGAGACCTTGACTTCTAATTTCAACCTATAGGAACTGACTCAGATGAAAAACTTTGCAAAGACTTTCGCCGGCGTTGTTGCCGGTATCGCGTTGGCTGCTGGCCTCGCTTATGCCGTTACGCCTACCGCATATACCGCTGGCTTCCGCCAGGAAGGTAATGCGAATGGCCTCAATGGCTTGGTGGTTTCTGGTCCGACCGCTCCGGTCACGACCGGCAGCACCTGCGCCAGCGGCACCTTGACTGTCACCGGCGGCGCCACGGCGGGCCAGGTTGCCACTACGACCTGCACGACCTTGGTTCTCGTTCTGACTGGCTCGGTATCCAGCCTGGTCGTGTCGAGCGGCTTGAATGACGGTAAGAATGCCACCAACTCGTCCACGCCTCCGAATGGCGCGGTTTGTTTGGCCTTCGACGAAACGCACTACGCTGCAATTGGTGGAACGTACGCGGCAACCGCCACGTCCTATACGTGCACCTACGCGTCGGCGACCATTACGGCCTCCGATGTCATTAAGTACGTGATTCTCGGCTACTAAGCCAAACCCGTTCTGGGTATCTAAGGCCCCCGTTCTGGGGGCCTTTTCATTTGTGGTAGATGGACTTTGAACGAGCTCGAGCTGTTCGCATTGAGGAGGTAGTGGGTGAACTCCTCGTCAGGGCTGCGCACGTACCAGGGCAGGTGCCGCGCGGTGTAGGGCCTTAAGGTCCTGCAGCCGCAGATCCGGTACTCACTCATTATGTGTTTGTGGTAGATGGCAAAGGTGGTGTCGACGGGTGCCAGCAGGGCAACATCATCCAGGGGCGGCGCGCGCCAATAGGAAGCCTCTATGTGGGCGTTGATCGGGTAGAAAGGCAAGTCCGGGGTGTAGTCGTTGATCTCCAGGGAGAGCCCCACCTTGCCCTGGGCGGGGTATTTGAGCAGGAGGTCTGCCAGGTGTTGGAGAGCGTCAGGCGGGACGCCCGACAAGTCCAGGTCCGGATCCGAGACTACGTACAGGTCTGTCTGAATGGCGGCTTGCACCTGGGGCAGCCAGGCGGCCGTATGGCCGACATTGGGTAGGCGGATAACTCGATAGGGGCAGGTCTTGTACCAGGCCAGGAGCGGCGCGTACGTCGAAGCGTTATCAATTATCAGGATCTCGGCGAGGTGATTGAAGCGGCTAATCGCCTCACACATGGCCCGCGGCCAGGTCAGCAGATCGCGGTTGTTCAGGACAACCGTTACTAGTGGTACAGGCCGAACTCTATCCGGCGCAGGTCGGCTTCCCGGTAGCGGGTTTCCATTGTCTTGATCACGCTCGCTCGCTTGGCCCAGGTCAGGAAGTAAATCGCGGCGGTTTGTCCCTTGTCGAGGGTATTGGTTACCTGGAGGAGTTCCTGGCATATGTCGATGTCATCCGCCGCTTCCGCTGTCATCCTGATCTCCACTGATGCCGAGTTTCTTCAGGTCGATATCGTAGCACGACGTCCGCATGCCTTGGCTATAGGGCGCGGCGCCGCCCATCGGATCGGTGTTTCGTTCGGTAATCGCACTAGCCTGCTGTAGGCGCTTGTAAAGCGTATCAGGAGATTCATTGCGGTTGCGGCACCATTCATTGAATTTGGCTTTGCGGATCCGTAGGCTTCTACCCTTCTCTATGATCAGGATGTCTACTGAACCTAGTTTGGGGGCATGGTTTATTTTCACTCCTTGCTTAGCACTTTTCGCCAGATCCTCAATACGCAGGGTGGTGGACTGATAGTCAAGAACCATGTTGCTGATGACGGGGCCCGGTCCTTGGTCGGCGATCATTGCTGTCTTTCCGCCTCGCAACTCGCGAAAGCGGCGCACTAGATACGATTTAAGAACCGGCAGATTGAAATCGACGAGGTTTAGCTGCTTAGCGAACATAGCTCCAGCCAGCATCGTAACGATAGCGGCGAGCCAGAACCGCTCTTCGCTCTCCACTGCTAGTTCTTTGGATAGTCCTTCAGAGAGCCGCTCTACTGTAGCGCGCGCCGTGCCGTGGTTGACGGCCAGCCACGAAGCATAAACTTCTCCGGCACGGCCATAGTTGGCGGTACAGGTATCGAAGAAAGTTGCTTGTTGCGTATTCGCGGGACGGTCTTCCAGTATGATCTCAAAGATTCGTGCTGCGCCGGCATCAGTTCCTCGACCATATCGCTTAACGATTTCGATGATGGAGTCGTTTGCGGCGACTACTGCCAGACAATTCCAGGTCTCCACTTCGCGTAGATTCGACTGTTGTGTAAGCCGGGATTTTTCTTTGCCCTGAGTGATTTGGTATATCGTCTCGGCAAATTGTCGGAAGGTGTTCTCGCCTTTTAGATCATCCCAATACGCGGGGAGGTCCTTTGTAAAACCCATCTTCGACGACAATGAAGCGGCGGTGTCGTTGGCTGCGTGAATTGCACTTTTCGGACTCCCCCAAACGCTTTGCGCCAAGGATAGTGCTGTACTCTTGCCCACACCGCTTGCAGTAGACACGATCGATACGACTGCCCCAGAGTGCCCACTGAATTTCATTAATGGCGATCCGAATGCTGTTGAGAGTATCGTCATCAATTCCGGGCGACCCTGATCTGCTAGGAATTTCGTGGTGGCTTTCCATTTCGCTAGATCTCCGGCGGGGTAGTAGTGTTTGGCTATCGTCGAGCCGCCGCCCGTCGCAACCTTAATTCCGTGTTCTATACGACCATCAGGAAAATATGCAGAATCGCCATGGGCAAATCCAAGAATCTGTCCTTGCTTCTCCATCCATCCTAGATGAGTAAATGACTGTTTGACACGCGACGAAGCCTGGATTTTTTTCAGCCAGTCCATAATCATCTCCTGAAATTCTTTGAACTCGTTGGCATTCGACGTCACGATACCATTTTGGGCTAGCAGGCTGCGGAATCCTCTGGTGTCGGTCGCTTCTCCGGCACTCAGAGTTACGATAGGAGTCTTACCCGCATTCTGACATTTCAGCTCGATAGAATACTGCTCTTCGCCGACGCTCGACAAAAACTCTAAGCTAAGCAGATGCACTCCACGAATCACGGTCTTCCATTCTCGTGTCTCGCCGTCGTCAAATAGTTTCTGTATATTCCACTCTTTGGGATTGTTCCGCCAGCTATCCGGCATCGGCACCGGAACGGCTAAGGGTAAAACAAGTTGAGTTGGCCGCAGCAGAGCTGGCTGACTAGGTTGTGGATTTTCTGCCGGCTGACGTGCTGGAACGCTGGCTGCCGGCGCAGCAGCAGGGACAGGTGGCTGGACAGCAGGATCGACGACACTGCCGCTCCACCCTGCTTCAATGGCTTGCTTAAATAGCGTAGCAATAGTGATTCGAGGGCCGCTTCCGCTTCGCCCAAAGCTCTGCCATTTTGCCTGCGCAGCTCCTTCCATGTAGTTGGGGCAGCGCCGGGACCAGGCGTCATAGAGGTCGCAGCCTTGTGCGGAGCCTTCGGTACCGTCAAAGAGGGCCATCCCAATTTCGAGCCACTTACTGTAGTCACCATATACGGCTGTATCGAGCGATGCGAGCGCACTGGCTATATCTCGTAGCGATGGTGGCGATCGCGCAGAGAGCTCCGCATTAGCCGCAACCCCGGCGGCCAGAATACTGACAGGGGATTGCCCTGCGATTCCAGTTCGTGCCACTGGGCGACTTGGTTCCACATTTGGTAGTACGAAACAAGGTCCATCGACCAATGCGAATATCTCATGAGCGGGGGCATCTCTTGGATGCCCGGGTAGATACCAAAGTTGTGATGTAGTCGCGCAGCGCGGGTCGAGATGTCCTTCGAAGATTTCATTGAAATACTCATAGTGCGCTTTGTGCTCCTTTGGAGTTATCGGTCGGCTATAAGGTATAAAGCAACGCCAACGCTGTAGCCCACCAACCCCATGCGAGTAGGAAGTCCAAGCGACGAATCGAAATGGGGCCAATCGTGATTCGATCTCAGCCCGGCCAATGACTCCGTCGTCAAAATCGCACACGAACCCCGTAAGAGACCCAACTGCGTCGGCTCGTCTTTCCGGTCGAATAAAAACAGCTGGGATGAACCAGGTGGAATCCTTATCTCGCCCTCGTTCCAGTTTCCCGGCCACTGAGTATTCCGCAAAAGATAACGTTCCGGAGTAGGTATGGGACTGACACGCCTTGACGAATTGTTCAAATGACATCTCCCGGCCCCGTGGCACAGTGTCTAGAAACCCTTTACCGAAAGAGATATGCAACGCGAACTCCTCAAAATAAAGGGGCGCCCAGTGTACCAGCGGACCGCGGGGATGAGCGGTCTTTTGTGTGCTGGCCCACGGGAGCCCCTTCCGTCGCTTACTTCAGGATCGCATCCAACATTGCGTCGAATGCATCGACCGGCTCGGGTGCGGAGGTTATCGCAGGAGCGGGGGCCGACTGAACAGCAACAACCGGGGCTGGCGAACTGCCAGGAATCTGCCCTGCGCCAGTCTTTCGCGTGCGCTTAGGTTTCTCGACGGGCAGCATCTCTGCCTCCACAGCAGTCCGAGGGGCGGCCGTGGGTGATGCAGGACTCGCGGGGGTTGGTGCAGCCGCAGGAGCAACCTGCGTTGCTACCTGCTGAGGGGCAGCTACGCCCGTAAGGGGAGGCACCGAAGTGTTCCCAATCACAGCAGACATTGTGCCAGCAATACCCTCGCTCGCCGGTGCAGCCTCAGCAGCCGCCCCATCGAACTCATGCGACTCTTGGAGGATACGCTTGACGTCTTCGCCCTCACGGATTTTCAGAATCGCCTTGGCCTCGTCCTCAGTGAGGAACCGAACGGCCTTAAACGTGAGCAGCGGGTGCGCCTGGGTTGTATCGAACCCGATGCGCGTGACCACTGCGAAATAAGGAATGCCCTTCGGCGTCAGGATTTTCTTCTCGTACTCCGCGAGCCCTTTGAGCGAGCCCGCCGGGATGTGCAAGAGGAACTTGTCGCAATCAACTCCACGCTTGGCAAGGTCTGCAGGGCCAACCACAGCCAGGCGGCGGCGGTCTGCGCAGAGCTTGCCCTTCTTGCCAGAGTCAGATATCCGGCTGCCCCAGACATTGTTGGGACAGGCGGCGCAAGTAGCGCTAACGGGCTGCAGGACGTTCGCATCAGGCTTCGTGCCATCCGCGCTCCAGCAGTCCGGCTTGCCAGTGGATCCCTCCTCGAAAGCAGCTGAGTAATAGACTTTCGCGAGCGAGGGGTTAGCTTTTGCAAGTACAAACTCGAGCGACTGAACGGCATCTCCTTTATCGTCGACATAGTTCGTCTCCTCGCCTGCCTTGCGAATGCGCCACACCTTGCCGCGGTAGCTGATCGTCGGGAAGCCTTCGACCACGCCGGTGGTCAGGTCGCCGCCCATTTTTTGACCTTGGAAAATCGCGGGCATGGCGCCCGTGATGGCTACTACTGCTGTGCTCATTTTCTCTGAACTCCTACGGTATTGATCTTGGATACTTTGACACCTGGGGGCGCCTCTTGGTTCTCGTCCAGATAGTCTTTCACGAAGGTTTTATTTGCCTTAATGTCCAGCGCTTCGTACTGGTCCGTCTCTTTCACGAACGCCATGAAGGCATCCTTGTCGGCGACGGTGGCGGAAATTTGGGTGGACTTGTAGACGGTGCCCGCGCTGCTGGCGACATTCTGTACGCCATTGGCGTCGAGGAACTCAAGAAGGGCCCCTTCGAGCTTCTCCATCGCGGCGACGATCTTGCTGCATGCTTGTTTATGCGCTTCGTCCTTTTCTTTCTTGGTGTCACGCAGCTTGATGTACATATCCGTCGCCTGCGCGGGCGACATTTTCATCTGATCAAGCAGCGGCATTTTTTAGCTCCTTCCGCCGAGCTTGTAGTTTCGCCACTGCGTTGTCGCCCAACTTCTCGAAGGCGTGATCACAGCGGCAACATAGCCACCCACGGAACTTGTCTGTTTTGGGGTCCCAATCTGGAATGATGGCCCCGCCATTGCAGCCGCAAACCTCGCACGCATCAGGGCACTCGCGCGTGGGTTCCTCTAGCACAAACTCAAAAATACCTTTCATACAACCTCCTTACAGACCTGAACACTTCTACTTCGTGTAACCCCAAATACTCTTGCGATTTCGTAGTGCAGTTTTCCGTCTGCTCGCATCGCTTTCATTCTGACCTTGTCTTCTGAGGAAAGTTTCTTCGAAGGATGCCTATTTTTAGACATCATATCCTTCATGTTATCGCTCTGAGTTCCAAGAAACAAGTGGGTCGGCCTGACACACAGCATGATATCGCATCTATGCAGTACTTTGAGGCCAGCAGGGATCGGCCCGTAGGTCTCCGCCCACATGACTCGATGTACTTTCTCGTTTCCGGCTGCGTGCGAGCCGCGCCCGATGTGTCCGTACTTACCGTCGGTAGCACCCTCCCAGAGCCAGCACGTTTCAGTCTTCCTAACTCTCTTTAGGAGACGTTCAAGTATTGGGGTTGGCATTTGCGAACATCTCTAATAAGGCGTTTTGCACGCTCTCTTTTCCTTCGAGCATTTTGTATATCTTTCGTTCCACCGGGCAGCCGCATAAATGCACGATCAGGGTCTTGCGGATTTGTCCGGGGCGCGTGACGCGGCCGTTCGCCTGAATGTATGTGTCCAGCGAGACCGTCGGCGTCCACCACACCACCGTATTTGCCGCGGTAAGTGTAAGTCCATGAGAAAGCACGCCAGGATGAGCAACCAAAACCCTAAGAGGACCACTAGACTGGAACGCACCAAAAATGCGATTACGCTCACCCAGAGAGGACGCCCCCGTGACTGTTTCACATACTATCCCCTTCGCCGTCAGTAGTCTGGTGAGTTCCGCCGCCGCGCTTATGTGCTGGACCAGAGTAATGATTTTGCCATCAGCTTCTTCCAGCACCTCAAGCAGAGCGTCCAGGCGGGTGGAGTTGTCAAAATTAAGAACCGTTCCCGTGGTTGAATAACACCATCCGCTAGCGATTTGTAGCAGCTTTTGCATAACGACACCCGCATTAAGGGCCGAGATCTGCCCGTGCTGGTGCATATGATGAGCCGTGTCATAGATCTTTTTGTACGCTACTTGCTGGTCGGGCGTCAATGGACAATCAACAGTCTTGTAACAAGTCTCTGGTAGCTCAGCGATTTCTTTTCTCAGATATCGGACGCCAGGCTGCATCGCCGCGTAAACCGTATCCAAAGCAGTCGGCCTGGCCACCCATCGAAACTGTGAGTATTGGGTCATAGTCAGTTCTTTGAAGTGTTTGAAGTACTTCGGTACGGCTTCGGGGCGCAAAAGTTTGATCTGAGAGTAGGCGTCGCACGGTTCGTTCGGGGTCGGAGAACCAGTGAGCCCCCATACGTACGAGCAACCCGTTACGATTTTGTTCGCAGATTTCCAGCGATCCGTCGTCCCATTTCGAAAGTACGAAAGTTCGTCGATCACGATTGCGCCGAAAGATTTGCCACATAGCTCTGCCTGTATTGTCTCGATGCCGTCATGGTTGATGATGTAGATGTCAGCGTCCCGCGCGAGCGCTTCGCGCCGTTGCTTGCGGGAGCCGTGGAGAATCTCAGTCTTGAGATGGGGGAAGTACTTGAAGATCTCTTTGTCCCAAACCTGAGACAGCGTCGACAGCGGCGCAGTCACGAGGGCATGTTTGATCACGCCTTCCTGAAGGAGAAAATCCAGCGCATAGAGCGCTGCTCGGGTCTTACCGGTTCCGATTTCGGAGAGGATGAATGCCCGAGGGTTCTGCACCATAAGCGCTGCCGTAACTTCCTGAGCCTCGAACGGAGTATCGCCACACCAGTCATAGCGAGTACGAATAGGACTGGGGATAGAAAAACCCAGATTACGACCAAGTCGAGTGGTTTCAATGGTGTGCGGGACGACAACTTTATCTCCTAGAATTTTGCAGCCGGGAATGACGTTGTACAGTGCCGGATCGAACGGCACCGCGAAGACTTTGTGCTTGGCGCTTACTTGAACAGACATAGCTGGCACAGCCAAAAACCAAAGATATCCGATCCAATGGAGTACTCGTAATCCAGCATCTCACCAAAGGGGAAGTAGTCGCTCAGAGGAAAAGACATGCCTGCGGCCACTCGTTGACTAAGCTTCCGCCGGGGGGATCCTGCATTGTACGCCATAAGATCTCGTATTCATCATCAGGCACGAAGTGACTCCAGAACAACCCCACTATACGAACAGACTTATCTGTGGAATTGACCGTAACCAGTGTTCCAAGGAAACAATATCGTCTGGAGTTGAGATCTCGAATACCTTGCATCGTGAGTCCTCGATCCTTTGTGCTATTGCCCGCTGCTGCTCGGTGAGTTTTTTACCCGGTGCCTTGGTCTCAATCGCAAAAGAGCGACCATTGTGACAGCCAAGACAATCCAGGGTTCGCGCACCCATACCTGTCTGCACCGGCCAGAAATGGTAGCAGCCGTACGCATTCAGCAAGTTCTTCACTTTCACTTTTACCTTGCCTTCCGGCGTCATTCGCGCGGCTTCCAGTGGACGCAGCTCGTGACCGGGCAGTAACGACAAAGGCCAGAAGGTTTTGCGGGGAAATCCGTCGTCCGCAGAGCGCTTTCAATCTTTGCAACACGGGGGAGCAAGTCATTCCACACTCCTACTAGGTCGGCCTTTTTGATTGTGTGGGGGCTAACTTTCTTACTCTGAAGCCACACATAGGCAAGCTTGAAAGTCTCAATTTCAGGCAGATGCGTACTAAGCACAGCCGCACTGAGTTCCAGCTGTGTGAATCCAGGTTTCGGTTTGCCAGTCTTCCAATCGACAACCAGCGCCGTATCTCCTCGCACGTTAAGCAGATCAACCACGACACGCACGAAAACAGAAGAGTCGAAGTATTGAACTGGGGAGAAGTCTCTTGCCATGGCAAACTTGAGCTCGCCCGAAGTATCCCCAGGGAGCCCCACAAACTTAGCTGCTGTTTTTTCCAGGTAACGATAGTTAAGAGGCAGCGGGCGTCCTTTGCAGATACGGTTATAGAGTCCTTGATGGATATCTTTTCCGTCCGCAGAAAAGCTGGAATCTTCATCTTTGAAATCCTTGGCTACGGAGATATGAAAATATTGCTTAGGGCAATTTTCGTAGCGGGTAAGAGCAGAGAAGCTCCAGGCAAACTCTTTCACGGCATTATCGCTTCTTGGTGGCCGTTCTTGAGCCGCATGACTTCCATTTGCAACTCAAATAAAGCACTTAGTAGGTTTTGTATGTACTGCTGCTGGTCGCGGGTCCAGTCAGTGGGCGGCGGTTGCGGTATATAAATCATGAAAACATCCCGTCTTGCGGATCGTATTTTACGATTCGATGGGATTGGGTTTTCTTTTGTCTGCGCTTGGTGAGCTCTTTCTCTCGCTGCGCAATGACTTCCTTGATTTGTTGGTGCGTCGTTTCGAGTTTATCTACCCACTCCCCGCTGCCAACCTCGCGGTAAGAATATGCATTGATCCAGATTGGTTGCCACCACCATTGCTTTACTTGTACGCGGTATCTAGTTTCGGCACCGATAGTTTTAGTCGTGATGCGGAATTTCAAAATAATCCCCTCTGTTCTGGTTCGTCGACTGGTCCGTTTCCGGACACTATAGCGGCATTCACGGAAACACTGCCGAGCCAGTCTCCGCCTTTTTTGTCGTAAATCTTGTGCCCAAGCGGAGTGTGCTCTACAAACTTGCCAGTCGGAAAAATTAGAACTCGACCGTCTACGAGATATACAGTAATCATAGCATCAACATCCTTTGACAGCACTGAATGCCATGAGTACGGACGGTAGGGCCAAATAGCTGCTGGGTCAAGCGCATAAGTTTGCCTTCGAACTCCAGCTCATCGTCCGGCACGTTCTCTTCGAATTGCGGTAGTGGAGTATAGTAGGCACCGCTCATGTTCTGTGACATTTGGTTTTGATAGGCTTGACCTTGAGCCTGGCCGGCCATCAGCCCGCCGATAGCCTGGTTTGCTAAGTTGCCGTGCTGGATGGTAGGGGCCGTGCCGCCCTGCGCTAGTCCCGCCCAGCCCTGGCTGCTCTGCTGAATCGGTTTGGGCTGCCATGGAAATATCATTTCACTTCTCCAAAATTAGCGCCGTAATGGATCTCGACGTCGATGGGGGCATTGGGCATCCAGGATAGTGGCGCAGTCATAATGACTCGCGCTTCGCGAACCACTTCCTCAACCCGGCCCACCGGTACAATATAATCCAATTCGTCGTGGACTTGAAGAGCCGGCCGCAGTTTCAGTTTACGGTGGATCTCCAACATGCAGTGCTTGATGACGATATTGGCGAGCGCTTGGATTATGTTCTCCAGCAGCTTGCCTCCCCATATCGATCGCAGCTCGCGGCCGAATAGGTACTGGTAGCCGTCGAAGGTGTTCTCGAGTTTCGGATAGTATAGGAACATGCCATTTGGCAGCTCCACACTCTCGTGACGAAACGTCAGTGGACCCAATGTTGCCTTGGCGCCGGGGGTAGCCATTATCTCTAACATGGTATCCAGCGTCCGCCATAGTTCCGGGATCTTCGAGTAGGTGTCCCGATAAATCCCAACCACCTTCGTGGCCTCGCCTAGGTCGACCTTGATGTTCTCTTGAGCTCGGCAGGTTCCAATGTATTTAATTGCCCCCATACCGTACTGTAGGCCAAGAACAGCGGTCTTAGCGAGGAATCTTTCGCGAGTATCAGCCCTCGAAATCGGCCGGCCATAAAGTCGGCTCGCAAATTGCGAATAAACGTCCACGCCATCCCTGAAAGCATTAATGAGAGCTTGCTCGTCTGCGAGGCAACAGCAGAGTCGTGCTTCGATCTGGCTAAGGTCGGCACCCAAGACCACATGTCCTGCTGGCGCGCGAAGTGCGAAGCGAATACGGGACTTATGAGGCTGAGGAAGATTTTGGAGGTTGATCTTTTCGGTTCCTCCATATCGTCCAGTATGCGCAGCGTAATAAAGAAGTGGGACTCGAAGGCTGCTGGACGTACGTCCCATCTCCAGCAGGCGCGTCGTGCGCGTCTCTTCCAGGGTGGATTTAACTCCGGTTCGTGCGGCGCAGAGCGCTGATACGAGCTCGTCGCTTTCGTACTCTTCCACAAAATCTTTCCATGCCTGGTCTGTTTTGGCGAACGCATAAGTAGGTTGTCCTGTGGCGGGACTGGTTTTCGTGGGTGGCTCGGCGCCAAAAGACTTGAGAGCCTCGGCGAACCGCTGGTTAGACATCAGGACATCTTTCGATACAACGGTTGTAACACGCTCCATGAGCGCAGCTTTCTTGGCGACCACCTCTTGGAGATGCTCCGCCAGCAGCGCGACGTCCAATTCGAACTTCGGCTCCAGGTACATTCGTAGTGTCAGGTCTATGACCTTAAGTTCATCGCGCGGGTAGTCGAGTACTAACTGGTCAAACAGTGCCTTGGTACAGTCGGTGTCGTTGCAGCAATACTCGGCATATTTGACCAGCTCTTCTCTACTTAAAGAGGCTCTGCTGCGGCCAAACATGTTCGTAACTTCGTCCCCCTTCTCTAATCCCAGGCCAGCGTACTGCATACAGTTCTTCAACGACGCAGACCCCGTGAAGGGTTTGTATTTCGCCTGAGCCATCAGGCGAGTGTCCAAATATAGGGCAGGAATCAGTCCAAAGTGGTGCTGCAAAATCAGACCATCGAATGACATGTTGTGTGCCAAAAGGGCGTGGCGGGAAATGTCGAATTGCTGTAGCCAAGTCCCAGTCTGCTTCATCGTTCCCGAGAACCATTTGGTGATTCCTCGTAGCTTGACCGACACCAGTATTACTTCGAACCGCGGATCGCGGACGTAGTCCTCGGTGGTCATCTTGGATAAGGTGTACTCTGGGCCGTAGAACGACTCAAAGTCCAGTGTGATTATCTCCATACGGTGAGCAGGATGCTGTCCTTGACAGGATTGGCCGTATCGATAGAAGTGAGATCCACGATCTCAACCCTGGTGAACGTCTGGTTGGAGATATGTTTCACTAGTGCCTTCGCCGCCTCCATGCTTGCGATGTCCTCGATCACCAGCAACCCACCTTCGCGCAGCTTGCCGAGATACAGATCCAGAAAGCTAAGCTGGCTGCGCAGGGTGTGCGGACCGTCGTCTACCATGAAGTCGAAGTACCCATCCGGGAAGAAACTCGCGACGTGATGAGTGTATGCGTCTTGGTGTATGAGTTGGATGCGCTCGGAAGGCACGGTGCGGACAACGACATCCATGCCGGTGATGTAGGCTTGGGCGAAGTAATCCCGCCACAGCTGTATTGAGCCGCCCTCGTAGATGCCTATCTCGAGCACCTGCCTGACCCGGTCGCGCATTGGCGCGAGAGCCTGCTCATAGAAGTTCTCAACGTAAGAGTGGGACCGTCCGAACTTGTCGGTCTTGTAATTTCCAGTAAGGCACATCTCGATTAGGCTTGGCATTTGGTTCCCCGGCGCAGTCATAAAAAGGGCCCGAACCAAGTATGATACTTGGCCGGGCCCAAAGTTCAATCTATCTCTTACTCAGCTTCCATCTGGACAATGATCACTGGGGGCGATTGCCCCGGCTGCAGCGGATCGATCACCAACTGCTCGCGCGTCAGTGGGCCTCGGGTGGGAGACTCTTCGTATACCGTGATCGTATATGTCCCGGCATAATTCAGATACCCGAAGTAGCACGTCTCGGAAGTCGACGGGGTCGCCCAAGCGTAGGCGCCTGCAGGTCCGCTGATCGTGCAATATGAAGTTGTCCAGCCCTCGGGGGCCTTCACCTCAAGATAAGCCACCGGATGCGTTGTAGTCCCGCGCCCGAACGCCACTGTCGCCACCAAACACAACACCAATGCCTTCAACATCATCTTCTCCTTAGTTACCTACCAAACAAAAAACCCTGTGCTCTAGAGTCACGCAAAGAATCCGTGTCATGGGGCGAGAAAAGAAAATCTAGCCCGCGTCCGCTGAACTCAAATAAATCCAGGTCCGTGAACCCTGCGCCTCCCCATAAAAACTCCCACTCAGTCAGACCCCTACAAAGCATCGATGTGTATAGTCTTTCCAAATGGCCCCTCCTGCGGTGTGGTCGCGCACCAGATCACCGGATACCCCGGATCTCTATCGGGGAACGGGCCACACATGTCTGTGAAGTAGATCAGACAGTCGGGGACAAGACCTTGTTCCTTCACCCACTCGAACGGCGGACGGAAGTCCGTGCCCCCGCCGCCCTTCACCTCTACGTTGTGCCAGTCAATCTCCTCGTGGATGTTGAACTCTTGGACAGACGCGATGTCAGCGTCGCAGCCTAATAGGATGGTCTGCTCGGGATGACAGGTACGGATGATGTCCTTGCACTCCCCGCCGAAGCTGTTCATCTCCTTCTGTCCAATACTCCCTGACGTATCCCACACCCACACAATCAGCCTGCACCCGAATGATGCACTGCGGGGCAGGTACATTCGTTGCTGGGCCAGTCTGCGCCGGTGCGGCCGCTTCCACGTGCTGGTGTCCCGGCTGCTCGATGTTACAACCGTTGTACGCAGGATGTCCTGCCACCGGACCTTGGGCTCCAGGAACTCCTCGGCATAGCGCTTGAGGGCCGCAGGCAGCTTCCCACAGGCTTTGGCAGTGTCCAGGGCCGTCTGAACCGCCCGCTTCATTTCCGCACTAGACACCTTTCCGGTGTCATAGATATGGACGTCCTGGCCTTTCCCCTTGCCGTTCCCCGGTACGCCGCCACCCGTCACCTTCTTGGCGTTCTTCCACAGATCCCGATATACCTCTTCCACGCTCATCTCGCACGTGTACTTCGGGTCCAGCAACCACTCGGGCTCACCCTTTTTGTACTTGCCTTGCGGATCGTCGTGGTCAAACCGCTTCATCGCCCCGACCTGGGACTTGACCAGCATGTCATTGATGACATAGTCGGCCGCGATGTTATACAGCATCGAGGAGAACGGATTGCCGTCGAACCCGGTGTCTTCATACACCTTGCCGCGCATCATGTGTTCCCACATTGCGTGGCCTACCTCGTGGCACACACCGAACACGGCCTCTTCCAGCTTGAGCGTATTCAGGAAGTCCTCGTCTATATAGACAGTCTTGCCGTCGGTCGCCATTGTGGCCGGCATGCCCCCAAACAACTTCTCGAACTTACCGATGCGGACATCCATGATGTCGAGCAACAGACTCGCGAAGAATGGCACATGCAGAAGCAGTGCCGTCTTCACACCTACAAACATTGGATGGTTAGTACCTTGACTTTCAGCCATTTAAATCCTCCCACAAATTATATTGGACGTAAGGATAGCGCCAGCAAAAATCTTCTAGGAAAAAGAACCTGCCCTGCGATCCATATCTTCTAAGATATTTCCTGCAAGACTCGCGGTCAGTTGTCTTTTTCGTAAGTCGTTGCGCAGGGTGTTCGGATCGTGTTTGCATAAGTCCTTCTCGATGCGCTGCCTGATTGACTCGATGGTGGCGTCGTTCGTCGCGTTCAGATGCGTGAGCAAGTCTACGGTCTCACGCACGTTGCTCACAAGCGTGTCGTGGAACGTATGCTTAGGATCGCCCAGCCGGTCCGCCATCTTGGCAACGACGTCACGCATTCGACGCCAGACATCTTGCATTGCACCCTCAAGACATTTGTTACGCTGGGCGGTGAGAGCGTCCGCGAGCTTGCGAGCCTGCTGCGCAGGAAGTCCCTTGAAATCCATCCCGTCGGGTACAGGGCTGAACTCAAAGTCGAGATTGAACATAGACTCCAGATCATCCGGGGTTGGGTAGTCTGTGATGACAAATGCTTCTCCTAGATTACGTCTTGCCTCTTTGATCAGCTCCGGGAACGCTTCGCGCAATTCCTCGCGCTTGGTGTTGACCAGCTGCTTGGCCTGCCCCATCTCGGTGATGTACTCCATGAACAGCGTATTAGCCAGCAACCTCGGACCATCTCGTCTACCAGAATCATCCATGCCCGTGGTCGACCACGGCAATGTCATCTGATAGTGCCGAGTGCGTGCGGAGTCAAGAACAGAGTTGACGGCCTTGAGTTTGTCTTCTGTGCCTGCGAACAACTTTTTGTACGCTGTATACGTGCCATCGACTGAGCCGTGATCCGACTCTGCTTTCTTTGCCGCGCCTTTGTCTCGCTTTCGGCCAACCCATTTACGAACCTTGAGGCGGCAAAGCGTCGCGAAGTTTCGTATATCCAGTTGTGCGGCAATCGACTCATTGGTGAATTGTGGAAAAGCAACCACTGGCAGTCTTTCGGCTGGTGCCGCATTAGTCCTCTCCACCTCGGTGCTTGAACCGTCCGTACGCTCATCTTCATCTCCTAGTCCATCCACAGGCAAAGCTGCCGCCTGCGGCCGAACTGTTTGTTTCGCCACCAGCACCCCGCCAGTGACGCGCGTTTCTTTCTCGCCATTGCTGGCTCCTGTTACAGTGGTTGTATCGGCTGGCGCAGTCACAGATTGTTTTGGCGTAGCCAGTTCCGTACCTCTGAGTGGAATACGACTCCTCGCCGAGGTGGGAGTTGGTCGTATTTGAACAGGCACTGTTGATGTTGGGTTATCCGCATTATTGTCTTTCGGATTAGCAACTTGCTGTTTTTTGTCCACCAGTGGGGCATGGTCGTCTCCATTCATTATCTGATCCAAGACAGATTGTAGGTCGAAGTCATTCATATCGAACTCCTGCAAGTCGGGTCTCGATGTTACTCATGACTTCTTGTCCAGCAGATTCGCCGCCTCCAACAATGCTTTGTTACCCCGCAGCCATATGCTGAACTGCGGATGCTGCACGATCTGCGGTGTACGCCGCACGGTGTGCCGCAGCGCGCTGGCCTGGAACTCCTTGCCCATGCGCGACAAGTACTCGAACGCCTGCACCGCAGTTACGCCATCGATGTTATGAGAGATCATTCTCATGGTGGCGTAGCATGCGTCCGGCTTCTCCGGCACCTTGGTTGTCTTCGGTTGCGCGACTATATCCGCGTAGCTCGGCAGCTCGTCCACCACCCGCAGGTGCGCAATGAACTGAGCAGCCGCACCTTCACCTATCGCGCCCGCCGCGAACTCGGTGAACATCTCTGTGCTCATGGTGTCCATGTACGGGCTCAGTCTGCATATCGACCGCGGTGTGCAGAACGGGCCGGGCTTCTCGGGCACCTTGTCTGCCAGCACTATGTTGGGTAGTGCCTCTGTGAACGATATGATCTGATGCGCAATGTTGTTCTTCTCCATCCAGTCCACCAGTGCATCCTTGCTCGGCTCGATCTGGATGTCGGCTATTCTGTTCTGAATAAATGCCATTGTCTTACGGGCACCGGAGCGGTCTTGCTCCCGATTGCCCGCTGCAACGACAATCCACCCCGGCGGAAGCTGATAGTCGCCCACTCGACGGTCAAGCATGAGCTCTGCTGCCACCTTGTTGACGTCATCGTCCGCTTGCGGCTGCTCGTCCAAAAATAAGTAGCCATACTCACCATCCTTCTCGATGTCGACTGCCCAGAAGGGCAGACTGAACTCCATCTTGCTCGTGGCGATGTTGCCCTCGGGCGGCAGGCCGTAGCCCTTCACGTCCGGTTGCTCCACCTCGCACAGCCGCACCACCTTGCAGCCGACCAACTGTCCTAGCTTCTTGGTTAGCTCCAGTGCGGCGTCCTTGACGATGGTACTCTTGCCCATGCCTGGGCTCGACAGCAGGCGTACGCACATATACTCCTGCTTCTCGATTGCCACGTTCAACATCGTGATCAACAATCGCTTTGCGTCACTGATCTTCATTCGGGTTCCTCGTTGTTAAATAAATTTGCCTGCCAGGTATGCCAGAAATTAGCGCCATTTACAGTGTCGTCGCCCTCTGGCCATCGTGTCTGCTTCTTTCCCTCCGGGCGTGTCATGCACCAATACCACCAGTAGAACTTATACGGTTCATACGCCATTATTCCACTCCCGTTCGAACAGCATCCACTGTTCCGTCCAGTCGAAACCGTGCCCGGCCTTCCCTAAAGACTCGCGCCAGTCCGTTGGCATTAAAATTGTCTCGTCTGTTGGGATAAACTGGTGCTCTACCAGCCGGTCTCTACTTGTCCTCATCGGTCTTGGCGGCTGTCTCCGGCGTGACCAGCACCCCTCTATACTGCGTGGCCAGGCTGGTCATGGGTTCATATAACTCATCCCTGTGTTCCTTCGCGAACTCCAGTACCTTCCGCGGATCCTCTTCGGACATCGGGAACCCCAACAACGCGAACAACGCCGCGACACTCTCACCGAACTCCGCCGCATCTTCCAGCTTCGCGAACACCAGCTTCTGGTTTGTTCCGCTGATGCGAAGACCACTTGCCTTCATCGACACACAGAACGGACCGTTCTTGCGAGTCTTGTAGATGGGATAATCTTTCTGCCGATAGACAGGCAATGCATGCGCTACTACGTGATCGCCGCACGCGATGCCGTCGCCCTCTAGGTACACCTGCTCCGAGTTTGTCGGGGCACCAATCTTGATCTTGAACACTTCAACTTTCTTCTCGCTCGTCATCTGAACTCTCCTGTTACAACGGTTGTTACTTACTCTCTCCAACTAAACAAGCACAACTGAAATCTTGGGTACCATCTATCACTAAAGTATCCAGTCCAAGGACTTTCTAGCTCGCCGGCATTATCCCAATCACAATAATTTTCCGGGCTAAACTCCCCAAAACTCAATTCTCCATCTCTACCGAAGCGCTCTATGGCCATAAACTCACCTGACAAGGGTTGTTGTATTTCTCCCTGTAGAACATCCACCTCCACTCTTGTGTCGCCACATCTAGAGTAATCCACCTCCCGGCCGAAACCTGTATGCAGTCCGCTCCGCGCGGATATCGGGTGCGGGCAAGACCTTCCGCGTCGAGCGACGGTTTAGTATCCATCTTATAAATCTCCTCATGTTGTCTCCCGAAACAAGCAGTACTGCCGATCATAAGCGGCGCTCCATCGCTCATCGTCGGACCTTATGTCGGTGTACGGTCCATCGAACTTATAACTCTCCAGGAACTCAGGAGACCAGCTAAAGATAATATGCCCATCGCCTACTTGCACAGAGTGTCCTTGGTCATATCGGCGCGTGCCGTACCTCCAGTTCCTGTCACTCACGACGTATCAGTGACAGCACGTTCATCTGCCTCCGCGTGCATTGGTGGCCGGCGAAGTCGGAGAATATGTGCAGTGTCTCGCCGATGAAATATACCCGCATGTCACGCTGACAACCCTTACAAGTAATAGTTCTGTCGTGACGCATTATTGTGGTTTGGAGATACGGCGGCCTTTCTGTCTCCTTTAGGTCGTGGCCTTGTCCCTCTACCTCTTGTACATATTTAGCCAGTTCCTCCTCCGGGTCTTCACCCGGTAGTGTAGTGATTTCGAGTGTGTCGCTATAACTGACGTGGCGCGCAGTCACGATTGCCATCGCTTAATCGTTGTCCTGGTCGCTCCAGGTTGGGAGAACATCATTGCCTGCACCCGAAGGCAGGGCAGTGATCTGCTGAAGTCTCCTTTGCGGCTGTAGAATCCCATTTTGCATTCGCAGATGCGGCAGGTCAGCTTTACAAACTTGTGTCCGTCTTCTCTGAGCCATTTGAGTTTCATTGTATTTACTCGCTGAATAGCATTGCTTGTGCGATTGGACATATCTCTGGCTCCTTTGCAATATAGTTGAAGTTCTTGTCTAGTTGTCCAGTGCCCACATCGAACCACGAGTCACAAGTGAAGCACCTAAATAACCTGGTGTCTCTGTCGATGTCGCGCAGGTTGTGGAACTGGTTGGCCGCGAGTTGCCATAGGTTGGCGTTCATGCGAATAGCTGCCCTTGCATAGACAGATAGAATGGGGATTTTCCTTCGCGAGCGCGAGTCCAGTGCAAACCCAAAGCCTGCCACTCGCAGTAGTCCAGATAGCACCAGGCTTTAGGTGCTGGTCCGTTTACTGTTGCATAGCAAGCATACGGCGTAACTCCACCGATCCCGCTAATTTTATCGTATTCTCTCATTGGAACACCATGAGCTGCATTGCGTTTCCGAACCAGGTATGACCTCTATTCAGCAAGAAGTCGCCGTGAGTTGGGTTAGTAGCCTTGATTTCTTCCATGTGCAGCCACCTAATCAGATCAATACCCTGAATCATTGCAGCAGCATCTGAAGCAGCACACCGAACCCAAAGACCAGAGTCAGCCATAAAATTGTCCTGTGTGTTTTAATACTCATCAAACAGATCCTCCTGTTGGTGTATGTATTTGGCAGATCTTGCAGTTGTTCTTCGCTCATGCGAATAGGTTGCATTGCTCTGTTCTCCATGCATGTGAAATGTTACTGCTGCTTGCTCTACGCCACCCTGCGTAGTCCAGCCAGCCGTATAAAGAAAATCTATCGTCCCCATCGCGAGCCGCACAGGCGTTGGGTGGGACATGCGGTGTAGACCATCTCTCTGTGCCGTCGATCGGTTTATAAGTGAGTTTCATACAAACAACCCCATCTGTGTGTGTGCGTATATGGATCTTGCTCGTGTCCACGCGTAATATACCAACCTGGAAACAGCAATTCATCCCAAAAGAAATGGCACCTCATGACCTACCTCCAACTATTTTACAACGGTTGTAACAATGCCGACTCGCGCAGATACAACGCGCAGTCACGAAAGTTCAGGGATCGAACGGAGCGCGCTGCTCGTCGTGCTGCAGCAGAAATTGTCGACACCTGGAACAACGACATACACTGCGCCCTACCCAAAACCCTGACGCCTTTGGTTTGGTTCACTTGCCAGAAATACTCTGACGAATACTCATGGGATCCTCGCTGTGGTGTTGTGTCTATGTGGGCATGCAAACGCGGTCGCCTCACTCAAACGCACAAGCCTGAATAGTGAACACGTCTACATCCATATACTTCAAGTGCCCGAACCGAGCCTCGACCCTCGACCCTCACTTCATCGTCGCGGCCTGCGGCCGTCGCCTGCCACAACACTTAGCGGGAGTGCTTTATACTCAGCCCGCCGCGCAGCAGCGATCTTCCCATCGCATCTGGCATCCGGGTTGAATTTTTTATAGATGGCGATCTTGCGTCTGGTCTTGCGGGCTATCACGCTCGGATAGTCTTTGACCTCGCCGCATCCAATACACTGCATGCCCCCGCCAAGATGTCGATGCATCGTGTCGGTTGCACATGTCTCACAAGGCTGGTTGGATAGTTTCATTGTATGCCTCTACGTACGCAAGCTAACCATATTCTTCGTCTCTCCAAGATTTCCCAGTCTGAGAACAGGCAGTGCTGATACCGCTCATCTTGGTCGAGCGGTGTAGTTCTGCGGTACCATATCCTCAGTGTCGTCCAATCAAGATACATGTAGTTCATTCGTCACTCCCGAATAAACACAGTTGCATATGCCAGGACTTGCACCACGTGCCTGAGTTGGCCCAGTTGTTGCGGTCGTACCAGTCCAGGTATAGGAAGAGTGCTCTAATCATACACTCACCTTGTAGATTTCACTTATCTTCTCAATCGTCTTTCGCGGCCACTCTTCCGGTCCGACGAACAACATTGCCTGCAAGCTGCAACCCTCGCCTTTGTCGGTACATTCTGCCGCTTTGGCTTTATAGAACTCATCCCACGGCAACCAAAATCCTTCACGTAGCCTACCAACCATGATTGTCTCCTTACTCAAACATGCTGAACTGCATTGTGTCCCAAGAGTTGTCGTTGGTGTACGCAGGATGATACGCGTCGTCGAACACAACTCGCCACTCAAACACATCCAACCATCCACATTGGTAGCAAGCAGCATCACCTATATTGTGATCGCCTATCCGGTGATTTTTTCGTCGCTTCGGTCGCGCAGTCATCATTGCCGGTACCATGGCGGCATCTCGTCTGGAAATAAACAGATTTGTGCCGAGTATATACGCAGACCTTCACTCTGCAATGCATCCCACTCAAGCCAGCACAGAAAGACCGCACCGGCGCTTGCCTTTACTTTCGCTACGTATTCGCTTAAGGCATCCATTTTATTACCTCGCTCGGAAACCCTCGCTCATCCTAATGTGCTGCGACCAGTTACAACCCTTGTAAGAACCGCCGTTGGATATTACTCAATGGCTGCATGTTTGGATTGCCCACCAACCCAGGATGCATTGGCGCGTTGAGTGATTGACCTATTGACTTCTTGGCTACGCGTCGCACGCGCACCGCATGCCTGTGCGCAAGCCAGCCCGCACGATATGCTGAAGCCAGCATATCTCTGGTTTCATTCCCGTCCCACGTTCCGCTCTGCGGCTGCCATGCCCGCGCGGCATACGCCGCGGCTCTGTGTTTGGTACTCATATATCCACCCCCAACACAAGCAGACACACCACGATGGCTGCAAACCACGCCACGACGATCATGCCCCACCATTCGCGCGCTGCTCATCCAACCGCACCAGCGCCTCGTATGCCTTGCGCATCTCTTCGGCAGTGACCGGCAAGGCAGTCGGATAGTCAGTGGGCATGAACGTGTCCATGGACTTCGCACAGCTACTTCGCGGAGCATGTGCTACGTCGAATATCTCCATATCCAATTTATCCACGCCCGGGTCCACTACAGCCGGCGACGCAGGCTGCCGGCCCTGATCCTGGTTTAGCAGGTCGATCAGGTCTTCCGTCTGATTGAGTCTATGTGCATGGTTCACACGATACGTCTCCAGGTCTTTGATGCGCTGCGCCAAAGCCTGCTCGACCTTGCTACGTAGTCTTTCGTTTGCCGCCACCTCGTCCAGGATTTTGGCGCACCAGACCTTGACTGTGTCACGCGCAATGACGGTTTCGTTGTGAGCATCAAGGCTCATGAACACGCCAAGTGTCATGGCGACACTACCTAGTACGGACATAACAATCGCGAAAATTGTGTAACTATCCATCGAAATCTCCTATTAAGGTTGTTTAGAACGGTTACGCATAGCATCGGCGATCTTCTGACGATGCTCAGAACTAAGCGGAACACCAACTCGACCCTTAACCCGTGCCGCGCGAATGTGCGGTCGATGGTTTTTCTCTACTTGGTGCACCCGCTTCATCGACTCACTAATCTTACGTCGATGGCCTGAACTTAACGATTTAGGCATAAAAACACTCCATCGAGTAGTGACGCTCACTACGTCCACTACCCGGTCAAACTGATAACTTGTTGTATTGTCTCGATGTTCACTGCAGTAGAAGTATGTAGTAAGAATACAAGCACGCATCTTTTTGGAGACTACTAGGTGACTACGTGGTCTTAGTACCCTCTAACCCATACACTCTCACTCTCAAACGCGTGATTACCTTATATTTTATACTAGGTATGTATATATTATTGAAGAAAACACACATGCTAAGACTTGCAAATCAAGCACTTAACCACGTATATACTAGGTCATGTTGCGATGCGATTTGTGCTGGCGCGCAGTCATAAAATCATGTGGACAATCAATCACCTACAAAAAATTATACCCGGTCTACCCGGTTCACTACCCGGTTAAGTGTTAAATAGCTCCCATTAAGGAATTATTTAAACAAGAAAAACCCCCGACCATTGCTGATCGGGGGTCGTTACAAGGCTTGTTACCTTACTGGCCTAAGCCAATGTCCAAGCCCATCTCGGTGGCGAAGTTCACTATTGCTTTCATCTGTTCCAAACGCTTTGGCGTCTTGCGTCCGTCTCTGACAGATGCATACCACGACTTGAGCGCCGATGCCGCGCGAACCGCCGGGTCCGTCTTGGTCGCTTCAGCCTTGGTGTTCAACGCCATCACCGCGTCGCCTACGTTACCGTGCTCTTTGATCGCGCGTGCTACCTTGACCGCGTCATGATATCCGCAGCGACCATACGCGCTCGAACGCAATGCCGTAATGGCTTCGGGGAGCAACGCGTGTTGCCGGATCAGGCTGCGTGCCTCAGACTTGGAAACCTTCTCGCGAGGTGTTCCAGCCCAGTTCAGCTTGGCGCTGAGTTGATCTGCGACCAACACGACATCGGCCTCACTGGGGATTTTCGGAAAACCAGCCTTCGCCATGGCCCTGAATGCGTCGATCAGTGTCGCGCCCGAATTTTGCGCGGACTGGATGGCCTCGCCGAGGACGGTTACAACGGTTGTAACTACCTTGGCGGCCAGTGTCGAGACTTGTTTGGTATCACTCATTCGCATAACTCCTAGTTTCTTGAATGAGGTAGCGGTATTGCTCCCTCACTAATCAGCCGGAAGGAAACGGCACAGGGTTACAAGCCTTGTAACCGGCACTGGCCAGAGACCCCGGTATAGGGGCCAGGCCAGGGGGGCCGGCACCCGGTGGTTTAGGTACTTGATCAATACGTCAAGTAAAAATTGACTACTTGACACACGACCGGCCCACATATAACATCGCCGCCATGCCTAAATTCCCTCTTGTCCAAATCTCCTGGCACGACGCATGGTCAGACTCCGGCTGGAAGAGTCCTGGAGAAATTTCAAACCTATGCATCCCGCTCGTCATCCATTCGGTTGGCTTCCTGGTCAAAACGACACGTAGTGGATATTTGATCGCAGGTTCGGTGGACGCGAACGGCCTTGTTGGCTCGGTGATGTTCCGTCCGCGCGGCATGGTCAAGTCGATGAAGCGCATATACCTATGAGATTCTCCCGTCCTCCGATCGGCACCGTCCGCAAGCGGTTTGCCTGGTGGCCTAAGCATGCTACGGTGATCAGTGGAAAATATGTCCCCGAGAAAAATGCCACTATGGTTCCGTTTTTCTGGGGGTTTCACAACCCCGGCCCCGCCGCATTCCCGTACTCGGCGCCCAGAAAAAACAAAAAACCCCCGACCAGCGGTACCGTGTTGGCGCCGGTGATGTATGTGCAGAATTCCTGGCTGGACGGCTGGATCTGGCTCGAGTGGTACGTCGAGGAGCTGGAGGCGAGCTACCGCGGCGTCGGCGGAGAGACGAGTATTACGGTCTGGCGGATGAAGCCGCCGACCAAGCAGTGGAATGCATTTCATGAATACGATTAGGAGTTCACTATGACTTTTGATTTTTTGGTTGGGTTTGCCACTCCGGGCTGCAAGACAGTCCTGACTTCCCCGCAGGGCCGCCGAGGCTGGTTTGCCAATTGGATGGGAAAAAGATGGGTCGCTTTAGACGGTTATGTCTATATGGCCGCGGTGCGCTTGCTGGGTGTCACCGTTGGGGTTACCATCACGAGAGAATGCGACAACTCATCTTTGCCACAATTTGCGCAATCGCCCTCGGCTGCGGCACCGCCCATTCCGAGATCGACATAACGCCACCGTACAAAGAGTGGACGTATATGTTTTTCCGGAACATCGAGGGCGGCTGGACAGCACGATTGATCGAGGTTCCGTTCGAGCCTGGACAAAAAGTCACTGCATGTTTTCAGATGCCGGACGAAGATGCGACGGCGGACTGTTTCTACGTGTACAACGAGGAGAGAGATCCGGACGAGAAGGATGTACGGAACATCGGCGGCTACATGCACCACATCAACTTGTATTTTGAGGATATCGTGATATGAGCTACGCCAAACAACCAATAAGTATCGCGGAGAAAAAGGCCCTCGACCAAGACGACTGCACTCAATGGGAGCCGCGGGACTTGTTGCTGCATTTTTTGCGACGGATAGACTCCGGAGAGAGTTTTGATGGGATGATTGTGACGTACGTTAAGAAATCGGAAACCGGGTCCTGCACAGGAATGCTGCGGGCGAAACTTAAATTTTTGGAGTGCATCGGCGCTCTGGAGGCGGTCAAGTCTGACCTGATACATTCATGAGCAACATCTGGAATTACATTCGGCAGCTGGTCGGCAACGGCAAGTCTGCGACGATCGGAATTTTTGTTTTTATTTTGGTTTTGTCTCTCGTGTTCGCCAAGTGCCATGCGGCCGAGGTGGATATCCTGGCCGGCTCGAGTTTCGGTACTGAAGGGTACGGCCCGGTGCTTGGGCTCGACGTCAAGTTCCCGCTGAGTCCGAATCCGGGCGTGTCTATCGTGGCGGGCACCGATCTTTGGGGATCCACCACATACCACGGATTCAATGTGCCGAATAATTGGGACTGGCACATGGAGCTCGAGGGCTGTAAGGGCCGGTTCTGCGCAGGGATAGGGCCTGCGTTCGTACAGCGCGTGGATGCCATTAATGGCGCGCACACGAATTACTACCTGGGGCTGTCCTTCAAGGCCACCAGCCGACTCACGATGGTGCTGGGACACTTGTCGGATGCGGGCACTTCAAATCCGAATGTCGGTCGGCAATATTTGTCGTTCTCGTACAGACTCCAATGAACGCTAAGCGCGCCAAGAAGTTACGGTGGTTTGCCAGGGCTCAGGAAGCAGCTATGCCGGACATCATGGTCAACGAGAAGGGGATACCGTCCACGGTTCTGGTGTACGATCATCGCAAGATCGTAATCGACAAGGAGGGCAAAGAGCATGAAATCATCCGACGCACCGTCCAGTACAACCCCCGGACTTCGGGTAAGGGTTATTACCGGGCGCTCAAGGCAGCAAAAATTCGCCTTCGCGGTTCTGTCGCCCTTGTCCGCCAAACTTGCCAGTTCCGAGCTATCAAGGCTCTTACTGAGAAGCAGCAACGAGCCGGAGATAGTGCCCGACCTGGCGCAGAGTCTCTCGCTATGGCAGCGGCTGGAATGGGCCAGCCGGGCCCGCAGACGGCAGGTTCAGCAGATGCTGTTCGACAACCCTCCGGAGCAGCTTGAGTTTGTAATTTGATGCCCGTACACTCGTGGGCGTTGTAACAGGAGACCGACATGACTGATCCAGTGACTGAAGTGAAGACTGTTGTTGCCGACGTAAAGTCCGACGTGGTCGTGGCACAGAGTTTTCTCGCCAAGCAGATTGCTTGGGTGAAAGCCAACCCGGTGAAGACCGGCGCAGCCGTATCGGCCGTGCTCGCAGTCCTCGCCAAGTTGTTTTTGTAATGTCTGCTCCTCACAGTGCCGTAGCAGCCCCCACGGGAGCTGCGGCTGCTGTGAGCTTGGCGACCGTGACTTGGGTGGCCAATCTCGAGTTGATACTGCGTATTTCCGCGAGCGCCCTGACGGTGGCGGTTGCGTTGTTTTCCCTCTATCACTACTACAACATTTACATCCGCAAGAAGAAGTCATGAGCAATCCAGTGGGTCAGCGGATCCATGTCCGACTGACGAAAGTGCAGTACGCGAAACTGAAAAGTTTGGCCAAAAACGGCGGCTACTCAATTTCTGAAACACTTCGTCGAGCGATCGACGCCTACCTCGCAGTACAGTAATGCGTTATTGGGTGCGGACGCTTAAAATCCGCGATGCGATGGAGCCCCATCAGCTCAAGGAAATCGCAACCGTGGTTCACGATGGGCTGCAGCTTCTGGGCCTGCAGGCCTACCATATCCGGCAGGGCTGGCCCTGTGTCGGAGACCTGAAGGACGAGCGGCAGATAATCATCGGCGGGAACGTCGGCACCAAGCAGACTCTCATGGGCATCCCCGACAACTCCATCGTCTACAACTTCGAGCAGGTTGGGAATTTTCACTTCTCGGCGATGTACCTTGAGTTGCTGCGGCGCTGCGAAGTCTGGGACTACAATCACACCAACATCGAACGCCTGAAAAAGTACGCCATTAATGCGCGCTACGTTCCATTCGGCTACGTGCCGAGCTTGACGGAAGAGTACCGGCCGCAGTGGGACACCGAGGAGTACGACGTCATGTTCGTCGGCTCGATGTGCTCGGATGTGCGGGTCAAGCTCATCGAGCAGATGCGACAACGCAAACTGAATGTGTTCACTTCGGAGGCCTGTTATGGTCACGCGCGCGCGGAAGCGTATCAACGCAGTAAAATCGTCCTCAACATGCACTTCCACAAAGAGAAAATCATGGAATCTGTCCGCGTGGGCACAGCGATGGCGAATCGGAAACCAGTGGTATGCCAGATGGATGTCGACACGTCAGCAGATGCTTTTTTAGTGCCGGGCATGGCATGCGTTCCGTACGACATGCTGGCGGAGACCTGTGAGCGGCTCGCGCATGATGGCGAGGCGCGGAACAAATTAGCAAGACTCGGGTTCGAGATTTTCTCGGCCCGTAAAATGGATGAAATACTGAGGCCGATACTCAATGAACCCCAAAGACCCGTCGCTCTACCCCAAAGTTATGAGCGAGAGAAAAACACTGGAGCTGTTACTTACCGGCGCATATCAGGGACTAGCCCGATACGGTGACGGTGATTTTGCCTGCCTGCGAGGGCAGATGGATCGGTATCAGGCGCCAACTCCCGACCTGGCATATGCGCTCGCAGAGGGCCTGCGGCGGCCGCATCCCGACGTCCTGAACGCAATCATCGCGCCACCGGGGCACGGCACGTTCGTCAATCAGCGGTGGATCTGCTACTTCGAGGCCAATGCCGGCATCATTCCAATGCTTGATCGCGACTACGAGTATGGCAACGCCAGCTTGAGCCGCATGGACTCGTGCGTGCAGCTGCACACCGAGGAGTGGTGGCTGGAAGTTGCGAAATTATGGAAGGACCAGGAAGTGACTCTCATACGCGGGTCGGAGCGATCCCTCACCGCGCAGATGATGCTCGAGTCGCCGAACTCTCCGGAGTCCGTGACTGAAGTTATTTCTTCGGTGCGCAATGCATGGTCGCACTACGATAGAATTCTCAAAGAGACACGTGACGCTGGACATCAGGTGGTGATACTCTGCACTGGCCTGGTAGCTCGCCCTCTAGTTCATGCATTGGTTGCGGCGGGCCACAGCGCATTCGATGTCGGGCATTTTGGTTTGTGGTTCAAAGACGGAAAGCCAATTGAGGTTCCCAGACCGTGAGATTTTGTGCCAGCCATATAATTCCGCCGCGCACGCCGCCGCAATTTTACGATCGGCTACTGCCGATACCCATCGATCCGTTCGATCTTCTTTCGTCGCTGAATGTGCTGCCGCAAGTGATGGACCAAAGCAAGGACAAACTCACTGGGTTTTGTAGCTTTCGAAAGATCGTCGTGCGCGATAGGCCAGAAGTCGTCCCAGAAGGCGACTGGGTTATACGGCCGGATGGAATCGCCGCGGTGCCGGGTGTCGAGGCTACCCCGCGGCCCAGCCATGATTTCCTGGTATCGAGACCGTTGAATTTCATAGTCGGCGATCAGTACGCAGCCTGCTGCCACATCGGCGACCTGTTCGCATATCTGGAGCTCGCGGTCGAGATAGGGTTCTTGCACTACACCGAGACAGCGCCGCTTCTGTCATCGACCCGGTTTGTTCAGGGCGGCATCGAGCAAGGTGTGTACCCTACTGACTTTATCCTGCCTCTCTATGAGAAAGTCATGGCGCTGAGCCACGAGTTTGTCGCGCGGCACGGCAAGCGGATTCTCGGCTACGATTCTCTGAACCGCCGCGCGCTGCCGTATCTTGCGGAGCGGATTGAGTCATACTGGTTGCTCAAAGAACTGGATCGCCGCTACGGACAAATCCCGGAGGAAGTGTTTGGGATTTTGCTGGACGTAGAGCTGCCGGGTCATAAGTTCGAGCCGGCCCGTGCTACGTCCATGCCCTGACCGGCATCCCCGCCCGGCGCGGCCGCGGTTTGCCATCTGCGATTACGCGCGCGCTGTAATTTCCCGTGGCTCCAAGCGCTGCATACTGCAGACAGTCAGCAAGATCCGACGCGGGATGGGACTTTTCTGGCTTGTCGTCGAGGTCGCCCGTTTGTTTGCGGCGGTATCGATACTCGAATTTAAGCGCCCGAACGAGAAGCGGACAGGCGGCCCCGTCTATCACTACCGCGGGACCTCCGTCGACGTTGCGCAAAAAGAGCTGTTCGACAGCCCGAAGCCGGGTCTCAATATCGTTGCTTGGCGCCGCATAAGCCGCGAACCCAAGTCGCTTCAGAGCATCAAATGGCGACTCCTCGTTGACCTGCGACTTCTGTCGGCCTGCTGGATCCGCGACCATAAAAATGGGGAAGCCGGGAAACTTACGCGCAAGATGCGGCTTCAGAAGCGTCTGAAGGAATTGTTCCAGGCCCATATCGGTCGACGTCTGTTCGGCGAGAATCAGCAGACGGCCGCGTACGTCGACTTGAGTTATGAGACCTGCCGGCGTGCGGCCGAAATCCTGGCCAATCATGAGGGGATACCCGGTTACGCACTGAAGGCCGCCATTCACGACATGAAACTCCGGGCGGAACGAGGAGCGAAAGACCGCCTGACCTGAGAGAGATTTGCCATACTTGGCGTCAATATGGACGTCGCACCAGTCTTTCGTGTTGGACATCTTCAGGTCGTCGTAATAACCGGCTCGAAGGTTCGCGATATTTTCCGCCGCGGGATCGAGGCCGCCCGGTTGTTTGTAGACCCGCCAGTTCTGCGGGAGCTCGAGCTCCATCCGGATGTACCAATCGGAGTCCTCGTCGGGCGGGTTCGACTCGGCGATCACACCCTGCCATTTATTTTCCTCGACGCCGAGAGCACGGAAGCGGCCGCATCGTCCGTACAGAGCTTCGAGGATTGGTATCGGGACTTCGCGAAATTCCGAGACCCATCCGCCGGTGATGTTGAGTGACAGCAATCGCTGTATGTCGGCCTGGGTGTCGAGTGGGATCAGCAGCCAGTCGGACTCGACTTTGGTGCCGTCCGCGAGATTGAAGCGGATCTGCACAACTGAGTCGGTGACTTTGAAGTTCATGATCGGCGTAAGCCACTTCTTGATGTCTTCCAACACGGTTTGGCGTAGCTGGGCTGCAGTGTTGCGGACCACTACGAAACGCGTCTTACGAGTTCCTTTGTGATCGGGATATTCTTCGCTTGCGCGCTTGAGCAGCTCCATGATGCAGCCGGTGGTTTTGCCGGAGCCCCAGGGACCGAGGATTAGACGTACCGCGGCCTTGTTGTCCTTCATGAAGCGTTCGATCGTCGGCGGCACCTTATAGGTGACGGCACTATTCTGGGTCATTTGCTTTTCCGTCGATGGTGACTTTCTGGTCGTTCCCAAATTGTATGTTCAGCGTGAATCCCTGCTGCGCCGGCGCGGCGTTTGGGACGGCCTTGGCAGAGCGACCGGCCAGATCGGCCAGAGTCTGTATGGCGTCAATACGCGAGGCCACCGGAGTGGAGGTGTCTTTCGCCATCAGATAAAGCTCGGGTAGGGCATCCTCGAGCGCTATTTCTGCTTTTTTGGTTATTCGCTGGCCGGCGGCGAGCGGGCCGCGGAAAGTCTGGAGCGCGTCGCGCACCATGCCGCGGAACATGGGGTTGGTCCGCATCGTATCCCACTGACCCTTGGTCAGGCCGTAGCGCTTACGGATATCCTCCGGGCCGCATAGCTCAGCTGCGAGCTCGGCGGCAATGGAGGCTTTCAGGTCACCCAGTTCGATGGCTGTGCCCGTACCGGGGACTGTCACCGAGGTATTGGCAGAGCCAGTCTCGTCGGACATCTTGTGTTTCCAAAGTGGATCGTCCAGACTAGGGTAACTGGTAACATCCATCATCGCAAGGCACCCCATGTCAAACCTATCCAGAAAGCTGATCGCGTTAATTACCGGTCTTTTGGTGGCAGGCTCAATTTCTGCATCGAATCTCGAAGCGTTCACATATCTGGCCAATACGGCTAATGCAACGGCGGCGTCGACAACTGCGAACGTGCAGATTCCGCTTCCGTCTCCGCTTCCGAGTTCCAGCATTCAGGTTGAAGTAGTGAATCCTTCGAGCGAGACAATTTTTGTTAAGTTCGGCCCCACCAGCGCGGTAACTGCGTCAGTCTCTACTTCACTACCGATTCCTGCTAATTCAGCGCAGATTCTTACGGTTCCGTTCCAGGTTCAGTCGGCTCCAGGAACGCTTTATGTAGCGATCATTGCTGCAGCCGGCGCATCGGCGCCCGCGTACTTCACTGTCGGAGTCGGACACTAGTAAATGGCTGCGCCCGTTAATTTCTCGAATTCGCTCGACAATAACCGCATGGCGAATATTCGGGCGTTGCCCGTGATGCCCCGCGGCGGTTCCGGCCAGCCGAACTACAATCCGCAGAGCGGCCTTCCTCAGCAAATGCCTTCCGTTCCCGGTCGCGCGCTCACGCGCATGCTGTCGCCGGACCAAGTTGCGCAGCGCGAGGAACAGCAGTCTCTGGCGAATCAGCCGTCACAGAATCCTGACTGGCAGAATGATCCGAGCGTCCTTGAGATTGCCAAGCACGTCCGATACCGCATGTATGAAATGCGGAACTTCCGTAACATGATGGGCATAGGCCAAAGGCTGATTGATGCGCTGCGAACCTACAAAGGACAGTATGATCCCGCCCGACTTCGAGACATCAAAGCATTCGGCGGATCAGACGTGTTCGCCCGGATTGTCCCCGGAAAGTGCCGCGGCGCAACGTCTCTGCTCCGTGATATCTATCTCGGAGCTGAACGACCTTGGGATATTTCGCCTACTCCAGAACCTGAAGTTCCAGGGGATATCGAGCAGGCGATCCAAGGGCTCGTAGCCGCCGAGATTGCGCAGTGCCAGAAACAGCTTCAATTGATGCAGGCCCAGGCTGCTGCGATGCAACAGGCTCAGCAGATAGCCATGCAGATGGCACCCCAGGTCGCACAGCAGAACCAGCAGATTGGTCTGAACCAACAGGCCGGAGAGGCTGGGCAAGCCATTCAGACGGCTCAGGCAGCCCAGGGCACGCAGCAGGGGCCCGCCGCCCAGGCCGGTGCCGAACACGCCGTACAGGCCGCGCAGCAGGCCCAGATGGCCGCACAGCTACCGCCGCCTCCCCAGATGCCGCCGCAGCCGGCAATGCCGCAAGGCACTCCCCAGCCGCCGCCAGGGCAGCCGTGGGCAGGTCCGCTTGCACCAGAGTCGCCCGCCGGTATGCCGGGACAGATGCCACAGATGCCGACGTCGGACCAAATCGAGGAGCGGGTCAACCAGCTTCGCGAAGCGGCACGGAAAGCGGCAAAAAAGAACGCCGTCAAGGAAGCAAAGTCTGCCGCCGAAGAGTTGGACGAGCTTCTGACAACCGGCAATTTTTATGATGCATTAGCTGAGTTTCTGATCGATTTACCGATCTTTCCGTTCGCGGCACTTAAAGGCCCGACGGTTCGAATGTGCTCCCAGGTCAAGTGGGTGAATGGCTCGCCGGTGCGCAAGCAGGTTCCCAAGATGTTCTGGAGCCGAGTTTCTCCCTTCGACCTTTACTGGACGCCCACCGCGCATAACGTACATGAAGCAGAATTTGTCGAACGACTTCGCCTCACGCGGGCTGACCTGCTGGCCTGTAAGGGTCTCCCCGGCTACAACGACGATGCTATTTCCCAGTGCCTCGATCGATTCCATGATCGGGGGTTTCGGGAGTGGTGGGACGTGGTTGATGTCGAGCGGGCCCTCCTCGAGAATCGCGAGGCATGGCCCCGCACCTCGAGCTCACTAATAGATACGGCGGAATACCACGGCAGTGTGTCAGGAAAGACACTAATTGAGTGGGGAATGGATCCCCAACAAGTCCCTGATCCTGAACAGGAATATCGCGTGACGGCCTGGTTGATCGACCGGTTTGTGATCAAAACGCAACTCGATCCGACACCCTCGCAGCGTGCTCCTTACTATGTCTCTCAGTTCGAAAAGATCCCTGGAACGATGTACGGCTATGGCCTTCCCGACCTACTGGAAGATGTCCAGACTGTCGCTAATGCTTCTTATCGCGCTCTTGTGAATAACATGGGCATCGCCTCCGGTCCGCAGGTCGTGATCAATGACGCCGTGATGTCGCCGGGAGAAGACGATGCGATGTATCCCTGGAAGCGCTGGCACGTCAGTTACGATCCGATGATGGCATCCAGCGGTATGCAGCCGATTTCGTTTTACCAGCCCGATTCGCGCGCGCAGGAGATCCAGGGCCTGATTGCAAATCTGAACCTGATGGCCGATGATGTGTCGGCAATTCCCCGCTATATGACGGGTGGATCGCAAGGTGGCGGCGCGGGCCGCACCGCATCTGGTTTGTCGATGCTGATGTCGAACGCTGCCAAGACCCTGCAGAATGTGGCTGCTTCGATCGACCGCGACGTCTTCGAACCATTGCTGAAACACCTCTACGAAACGATTATGCTCACGATGCCGGGCGTGTTCCGCGGCGACGAGAGCGTTGTTGTGAAGGGTGTGACGTACGCTGTGAAGCGTGAACAGGATCGCACGCGACAGCTCGAGTTCCTAAACATGACGTCGAACCCGACGGACATGAAGATCGTCGGAATCTCCGGACGGTCCAAGGTTCTCGGCGCGGTGGCGAATTCGATCGGTCTCGACTGGGACAATATCGTTCCGGACGATGCCTCGATGGAAGCGGCACAGGCCCAACAGCAGCAGGTGGAGCAGCAAGAACAGGAAGCGCACGAGCAGCAGATGGCGGCTCAGGCGCAAGCTCGGACGCTCGAAGCGATGGAGCACGCGAATTTGTACGCAGCGCAGGCGCAGCTACAGGTGCCGCTACCGGGAACTCCGGGGCAGCACACAGCTTCGCCTCTACCGCCGCCGGGGCCGCAGCAAAATGGCGCGGCCGCCGCAGCGATACCGCCGCGAAACCCGCATGGGATGTCGCACGGCGGCATGTATGCAGGGCAGAAGCCGCATCCGAAGGGCAGCCTGACGACGGCACAGTTGAATGGAACCCAGCAACCGTTTGCGCGGCGGCCGGGAATGAAACCAGGAGCGTGACATGCAGAAAAAGCACACATTTAGCCCGAACCACAAAGTGGTCACGGATTCGAAGCACAACTTTCATCCGCACGGCGCACCGACAACGGCGAGCATGGGCGCACCCCCGAAGTCGATTGGCGGCGGTGGGGGCGAGCAACCCGGTGGCGATGCTGACGGTGACAACGACGGAACTCAGGGCGGCAATACGAGCGGCCTGAATTTCTGCAACGGCGGCATGAAGTATGCCGATGGTGGCAACATTTTTGAGCGCGCTGGCGAAGCCGTAAGCCGCGGCGCCGACAAGCTGTTCAATAGCGCGTCGAATCAGTATGATACCGCGCATACGAAGCCCTCTATGCCGCTTGCGGCGGAGGATCAGTCCAGCCCCGGTGCTGGTGTCGGTGGCGCACAGCGCACCAAAAATCAGATGGATGAAGCGGACAAGGCAGGCTGAAATGATCAAGAAACAACCTGACGAAGACAAAGTGCATAAGCTCGTCAACGAGTTTAGCGGCGGCGATCCTTCTCCTACATGGGAGGATAAGCTGAAGAATCAGATGGGCTACGGCCGGACATCCGACCTGGCGAAGAAGATCCATGGTTGGAGTAGCGGCGGCGACAAGCACGGCGCGCAAGACCAGGAACAACTGTTATCTGACTTGGGCGTGAAATCCACGACTGAAAGTGATCGTCCGGAGAAAGCAGCCGGCAGCAAGAAGATCGTTTAACCAGGAGATCGAAATGGGTAAGATTGACGAGAATGTATACAAGGGCGCCGGCTCCAAGTCCAGTCAGGATGAAGACGCAGGCTCCAACAAAAAGAAGGATGGCGGCGGTTCTACGAAGACCTCCCCTCCGGCTATGGAGAAGGACTCGCATGCTGCCAGCCCCGGCAAGAGCAAGTTCTACGGTCCGACCGACGGTAACGCGGATCGGAACGTCGACCTGACTGACGCAGACGGCGGCGGAAGCGGCGAGAGCCATCCGTATAGCTGCGACAGTCCGTTCATCGGCGAGACGAAGGGCAATAAAGATCGCCCGAGCGATATCTCGCGCGGCACCGGTGGTAAGGAAGGCGGCAAGTATATCGCCGGCCGTGGCAACAAGGTGTTCAAAGGCAACAAGGGTGGTTTCTAACCCGTGAAGCTGACAGTCGAGCTGGCGGACGCAATACTTAAGCTGCGTCCGTATCCAGCGTTTCAGAAGTTTTTGGAAGGAATCAATCAAGACGGCATCGAAGCAATGCTGAATCTTGTGAAGGCCCGAGGTGACGCTATCGGACCGTTGCAAGGTAAGGCAGAGGAAGCTCAGAGCATCCTCGGCGCGGTCGGGCAGGCTGATCAATTCCTAGAGAAGATCGCAGCGAATCAACAACGTAACACAGGAGAAGACGGCCATGTCCGCTCTACCAAACCGCATCAGGCAGCAAGCAGAATTAGCTAACCAACTCGCCGCCAAGGCGAAATCCGGCACGCTCACGCTCGAAGATATGAACGCGACGTCGCCGGCCGCCGCCCCGCAAGGGCAGCAACCAATGCCGTCGACATTCCAGCCGCAGCCGGCCGGAGAAGTCGTCCCCGGTCTCGGCACTCCCGGATTCAATCCGCAGCCACCCGACAAACCAAACGCCGCGCAGGCTCGCGCGCCGGCGCCCGCGGCGGCCCCAGCCGACGATCAGGCGGAGCACCGCTACCGTGTACTGCAGGGCAAATATAACGCTGAGGTTCCCCGCCTGCAGTCGCAGCTGAAGGACCAGCAGCAACGGTTCGAAGCCATGCAGAACCAGCTCTCGGCGACGCAAAACCTGCTCGCGAGCTTGGGAACGCAGCAGGCACAGCCGCCTCATTTGGTGCAACCAGCACCCCAACCGAGTCTCGTAACACCTAAAGAAGTGACCGAGTTCGGTGCCGATCTTTACGATTTTGTGAAGCGTGCAGCCCAAGAAGTGGTCGCGCCTCAAGTTCACTCCCTCGAGGAGCGATTCCGTCCTGTAGCACAGACCGTCCAGCAACTTGCTCCCGCTGTTCAGCAAAACCGGGAAGACACCGCGCGGACGTCGGCCGATGTGGCCCACGAAAAGATGTGCAATGGGCTGGATGATCTCGCCGCGGGATGGGAGACGATCAATACGTCTCCTGAGTTCCAGGCATGGCTCGACGAAGTAGACCCCTATGCAGGGGCGAAACGTGGTGCTATGCTGGCTCAAGCGTATGGAAGTGGTGACGTTACCCGCGTCGCGCATTTCTTTACAGGCTTTCAGAAAGAACACGCAGCCGTAGCTCCCAGTGGGCAGCAGCCGCAGCCGGCAGCGCAGGGCACAAATCCTGGCGCTACACCGAATGTGAGTCTCGCATCCCTGGCAGCACCGGGCACCGGAGTCGGTGGTCCTGGAGCAGGCAGCACTCCTAACGAGTCTGGTCAACAACGGGTTTACACCCAGTCCGAGATAGCTGCTTTCTATACGGATGTTCGAAAAGGCGCGTACCGCGGCAGAGATGCTGACAAGGTCGCGATTGAAAAGGACATCTTCTTAGCGCAGAAACAGGGCAGGGTACGTCCGTAACAAGATTTTTGTGATAGGAGTTTCCTGACATGACTACTGTATATCCGGTTTCAGCCGCCCCTTGGGTTGGCCAAAACCCGAACCCGGCCTATAGCGGCATTTTTATTCCGCAAATTTGGTCGGGAAAGTTGGTTGAGAAGTTCTACGCGGCCACCGTGCTCGCGGCGATTTCGAACACCGACTATGAGGGCGAGATCAAGAATTTCGGCGATACGGTGAACATCCGTACCCGTCCGACGATCGTGATTTCCGACTACCAAGTCGACCAAGATCTCTCGGTTCAGCGTCCGTCCAGCAACCTGGTCGTTCTGCAGATCAACAACGGCAAGTACTTCAACGTCGCCCTCGATGACGTGATGGAAGTGCAGTCGGACATCGATCTGATGAACATCTGGGCGCAGGATGCCGCAGAGCAGATGAAGATCGCCGTCGACACGTCAGTGTTGAGCTACCTCAGCACCACGACCGACATCGCTTCCACCAACTACGGTTTGACCGCCGGTGCGATTACTGCGGCTCTGAACATGGGTACGACCGCGTCCCCCGTGACGATCTCCAGCAATCCGGCCACGTCCAACACCTACGTTCTGAACTTCATCACCCAGGCGGGGCAGGTTCTGGACGAAGCCAACATCCCGGAGTCGGGTCGTTGGATGGTGATTCCGTCGTGGATGGCATCGTTGATCAAGCAGTCCGACTTGCGGAATGCGTCGATCGCCGGTGACATGACTTCGATTCTCCGGAATGGCCGGTTGGGCGAAATCGACCGCTTTACGCTGTACTACAGCAACTTGTTGCCGACTGGCGACACGAGCGGTACCGCGTACTCGGTGTTCTTCGGCGTGCCCGCGGCGCTGACGTTCGCTGCCCAGTTCACCAAGATGGAAACGATCCGCTCCGAGCGTTCGTTCTCCAACCTGGTTCGTGGTCTGCAGGTGTACGGCTTCAAGGTCGTCACTGCGGTCGCGATGGGTCGCGCGTGGTTGATCAATGGTCTGAACACGTAAGAGTGATGTAATAAGCCCCCCGGTCCTCGCTTGGACCGGGGGCAATCTAAGCGGAGAATCACGTGACGACGACTCTTACCTATCAGGCACTCCTGACTGAAGCACGAGAAATTCTCCAAGACGTAAACACCGATCCCACCCTCCAGCGGTATCCGGATCAGACTCTCGTCAGTATTTTCAATCGTGGCCTGCAAGAGCTTTATCGCCTGCGGCCGGATGCCTTCTATGACTTCTGGGATCCTCCAGCATCGGACTTCGACGTACCCATGATCGTGATCACGGCACAGACCGGCGGTGTCCTGTGGACGTCCGTATTCGAGCTACCAATGATGTTTTACGATCCGCTCGTGAATTGGGTCATCGGAACAGTTGAAGCCATCGATGATGAGTTCAGTGAGGATGCCCGCTCGACTGCCTTCCGGGCCTTCTTCAAACAGCAGGTGGTCGGCCTATGACACAGAATGCACAAGTCGTCGCCTCCGGCGCCGAAGGCCAGGCAAATCTCAATTTGTGGCTCCAGGATATGGCGCCATGGGTCCCTGGTGCGCACCGTAGTGTACTGAAGCGACAATTGATTCTCGCTGTGCGCGAATTCTTCGAGCAGTCCTGGGCGTGGCGCGCGGAGATCGGACCGATCCCCGTGGAGACCAATCAGTCCAGCTACATGCTTTCGCCATTTAACTCTACGACCGACGTGGTCGGCGTGATCTGGGCGACCGTCAACGGTGCGCCGCTGAACCCGCTCAGCGCGTCTCCGCCGCCTTCGCAGAATGGCCAGCCGTTCGCCGATACTCCGACGGGCTACTGGCTGCCGCGGCCGGACATCATCCAGCTCTACCCGATACCGAACATCACCAGCGTACCGCAGAACCTCACGGTGCTGTGCGCGCTGCGTCCGAAGATGAGCGTTACCCAGGTCCCCAAGATCTGCGTGACGGACTTCTACGAGGCCATCCTGAACGGTGCGCTCTATCGGATGCTGAACCAGCCCGCGAAGCCGTATTCGAACCCTACCCTGGCAGCCTATTTCGAGACGCGCTTCCGTAAAGACATCGGCGTCTATGCCGGAAAGGCCAAGAAAGGATTCGCTAACGGTGCGAGCTGGCGCTTCCCGTACTTCGGTAATGGCCGGCTCAATTACTGGGGCGGAGGTGTGCGATGAGCTCTCGCTCGCAGATCTACCCGCTCGCGCGGCAGTTGTTCGTTAATGCCGGACTGGACTGGGCCACGTCCAACGTCAAGGCGCTTCTGCTCGCCGCGGCGTACACGCCGGACTTCACGCAGGGATATCTCTCGGGAATTCCTTCGGCGTTCATTCTGGCCACCTCCGGCAATATCGCCGGCAAGACCGGCGCCAATGGTTTGCTGGACGGTAACACTACGAGCTTTGGCGTTGTCTCGAGTACGGCGAAGGCTGGTTACATCCTGCTATACAAAGATACCGGCGTCCCTTCGACGTCGCCACTGATCTTGTTTCTTGACAGCCCGGACATTTCCGGCATGCCGCAGATGCTCACCGGCCTGCAGTACTTCCTCTACAAGAACCTGACCTACGGCGGTTGGGCTAGGTTGTAGCGATGGCCTGCGATCCAAATTTTAGTCAGGTAAGTTTGCTGCTCCATTGTGATGGCACGAATGGTTCAACATCGTTTCCAGATTCGTCGAGTGTCGGTAATGTGATGACGGCAGCCGGTACGGCAGCTGTGACCACCACAAACCCCGCTTTTGGAACTGGCTCCTTATTGGTGACCGGCAACAGCGTCAGCGGGAACGATATAAGTACGCCGATAACCACTAACGGTCCGCTCGATTTAGTGACAGCAACGGTAGACTTTACTATCGAGTTTTTGGTGTATCTGAACGACCCCACTCACCCTTACGCTAGTTTGATGGCCGCGGGATATTCATTTGGCAATGGATGGGTGCTGGATATAGAACCTAACGGGGCGAACATCACCCTGATAGCTCGTTTTGGCACCACATCGCTTTTTGCCAATGTACCAATTACAAATTTTCCTACGCAGGTATGGACCGCAGTTGCGTTTGTACGTCAAGGAAATGTTTTCGGGTTGTGGATAGCCGGCACAGCGGAAAATTTTGTCACTTATACGGGAAGCATGGGGTCTCCTGGATCTACTCTACTAATAGGCGCCGGACCATTAGTAAATGTCTCCGAGAACATTCAGTTCGATGAGATTAGAATTACTAAGGGATTCGCGCGATACACACCAGGAACTAGCTATAGCCAACAAACTGCAGCGTTTCCCGACGGTGCCTGCGCCGTAGTTCCTAATGTTGTTGGTGATGTGTTGGCAGTTGGTGAGGCCGCCATTATCGCCGCCGGGCTGACGGTTGGAACCGTCACTCCGGGAACTAGCCTGACAGTTCCGTATGGCGACATTATTAGTCAGAACCCCGTTGGCGGCACCCAAGAAATTACTGGCTTTCCGGTCAATCTTGTTTGGTCGGTCGGGGATACCTTCACCGCCCCGGTTCTCTCCGGATCGATCCCAAATCCGACTACACAGCCCAATGTGGGCGTTCTCACGTGGACGCAGTCCCTTGCTGGTTCGATACCCGCAACTGGCTATGATATCTACCGTAATGGCGTATCGATCGCGACGGTGGGAGCAGTTCTCACTTACACGGATACGGTGCCATTGTTGGGCACATACACCTACAACGTGGCGGCTTACGACTCGACCATGCCGGGAGATGTTTCGCCGCTCTCCAATACGGTGCCGCTCAACTATGCGGGCCCGGTCTACGCCTTCATAAACACCGTTTTTGATGAAGCTATTTTTGGAGCCTACTTCGGCGGCCAGCTGAATCTGGTAGAGTTCACCTATATGCCGGGGCGCACGCCCTTCGTGGAAGGAGCGACTAACTTGATCATCAATCGATACAAACAGGAGCCGGGCGACGTTCGCGCCCGCGGAGTGGACTTTACCCAATTCGTCGTTCCTGGCGAATTATTGCAGGCGGTGTCTGTAGAGAGCATCAGTGCGCAGGGTGTTCCGCAGCAGTTGACGAATCCGCTCGTGACGCCGCTTGTCGTGAGTAATCTTGTGATTGATCCTGTTACGAATCTTATATTCGGGTATACCGTTTCCGGTGGCCAAAATGGCATCGAGTACACTATCCAATTTGAGACGACGACCAACATTCAGACCACGATGCTCGAGGAAATCTTCTCGATCAACATCCTCGTCGAAGATAGTTTTCCTTAAGGAGTAGCCAGTGGGCAACAGACAGTTTACAAATGAAGCCAGTGCGATTCTTGCCGGCACAATCACTGGTGCGTCGACAACCATCGCAGTTGCGACCGGTTTTGGCGCGCTGTTTCCTAGCCCGACCGGCACGCAATTTTTCATAGTTGCCATTCAAGATACGCTCGGAAACTACGAGTACGTCGCGATCACGGGAGTATCTGGCGATAACCTGACGGTTGCGCCGGTCTCGACACAGTTCCCCGCTGGTGGGCGCGCGCAAGAGGGCACCACTGCACAGTCTTTCACGGCCAACCTGGCTCGTGTTGAACTTCGCGCTACGGCCGGATTATTCGCTGACCTGTACCAGAAAGACGGCGACACACTGACCGGCCCCATGAATATGGGCAACCAATCAATCACCAACGGCGTCCTCGGCACCGGCATCTCCATAGAGTCCGCCACCGAGATCGTCAATACGCCGCTCCGCGGTAAGACCGGCAGCACCGCCAACCAGATCACTGTCCCGACCGATGGCGTCTCGCGCGCGCAGGCGGGCGGCCTGAATATCATGGTTCAGGGCGATCCGACCAATGCATTTACTCCCGGCATGGTGTTGATGTTCAACGGTCCGCCATCGAATCTTCCTTTTGGCTGGCATGTGTGTGACGGCACCAATGGCACTCTCGATCTTCGTGACCACTTCATCGTGGGCGCCGGCCTTACGTACCCGCTCGACGCGAACGGCAACATCACTGATACAACCAGCATCGAGTCGCCGACGCTTACTCCGGCGATCAATCCCGTGACGCTGTCTGTTGCGAATTTGGCAGTCCATGCGCATCCGTTCGACTATTTTGTTGGTAATAGCTTCTCGATCGTCAATCCGGGCGGCGGCGCTGGTGCGGCCTATTTCTCGCAGCAGGCGGGAGCCGGTACGCGCATAAGTTATGCGGGCAGCAACGCAGGTAGCGGGACTCCGTTTACGCCGACGGCGGCGCAACTGCCGGATCACACACATACTTACGCGCTCGGGCCGTTTTATGCGCTCTACTTTGCGATGTACACAGGCTCCTAATGACCGCGTTTAAACTGGAAAATTTCGGCGGTATTCGGCCTCGCATCTCGGCACGCTTGCTGCCGGTCAATGCGGCCGTTACCGCGGAAAACACCAAGCTTCTGGAAGGAGAATTGCGTGGGTACCATAAGCCGACTATCCTTAAGGATCTTAGTAGTTTCGGTTTTACCGTTGGCCGCGCTTACCGCATTCCAGCTAGCGTCACGGGTACCGTCGACGTCTGGCTTGCCTTCCAGTCCCCCAACACAGACATCATCCGATCCCCCGTCCTCGGAGACGTCTACAACCGATACTACTGGTTCGGAAACAACGCCGCACCCATGTATAACACCCTCGCACGCATCGTTGCCGGGAACACAGGTGCGAACGCGCCTTGGTTGCTTGGAGTACCTCAACCCGCAGCGGCTCTGACGGTAGGGCAGACTGGCGGCAGTGGCGTTACCGAAACACGTTCCTACGTCTATACTTTCGTCACCGCCTACGGTGAGGAAGGCCCGCCATCGAATCCGACAACCTTTACAGGCTACGTAAATTCCACGAGCTGGAATTTGAGCGGTGGTTCGACCACGTGGACCGGTGGCAGTCAGGTCGATGTGGCGTTCGTCAATATTTACCGGACTGTCCCGAATCAATCGAACCCTGCATTCTTCTTTGTCGCGCAAATTGCCATCGCTACATGGATCAGCGGCAGCGGTTCATATACCGACACGATTTCTGATACGACTGTCGCGCAGAACAACACTCTTAATTTCGTGGACAATTTTCCGCCGCCGTCCACCATGCAGGGCGCCGCTCTCATGCCCGGTGGATTCTTGATCGGCTTTCAGGGCCGCAATCTGCTCTTCACTGAGCCATATCTTCCGCACGCGTGGAACCCAACTTACAACCTCGCCACCGAATTTGAAATCGTAGGAATTGTCGTATGGTCACAGACAGCGATTATATGTACGACATCGAACTTGTACCTGGGGTCTGGTTCGACCCCGGCTGCATTCACGCTACAGAAGCTGGACGGCGTTACTCCATGTTTGAGTCGGAGGGGTATTGTCTCTACTGTCAGTGGTGCCTATTTCCCGACTGTGGACGGCCTGGCGATGTTCAATGTGAATGGGTTGAACACTATTACGCAGCCGATCCTGACGAAGGAAGAGTGGGCTACTTTCAGTCCCACCACGCTCATTGCCGCGCAGTTGGGGCTGCAGTATTTGGCATGGGGTTCGACGACGAACGGGATGCAGATCAATCCGACGGAAAGTAGCGCGGAGATGGCGACCATCACTGCGTTTGCGCAGGTTACCGCGGTGGAGACGGACCGGTACACCGGAAATCCCTATATCGTCATCAACAATGTCGCATTCGACTGGGACCCCAACGGCGCAGAGCGGCTCTACTGGCACTGGCTTTCCAAGCAGGCGCAACTACCGAAATATCTGAATTTCGGTGCATTTAAAATCAAGGCTGACTTCGGCTCGGCGAACGTGACCAGTAACGTCACTGCTGTGTATGGTCCGTACGATCTTGCGCGCAACATCACTGATCCGGGTACCGTCCGTGCGGGCCAACTCAACGCGATCGGTGCGAACGTCATCGGCGGAATTTCGCCGTACAACCTCGGCCTCGTACCCGGCAACACGCTCCCCGAAAATCGACTACCGCTCGGCGGCGGCCCGCTGTATCCGCTGTTTCAGCTGAACAACCAGGCGCTTTCTATCCGGATGCGCACCTACTGCAACGGCCTCCTGGTCAACGACCAGAATGTGACGAACGACAGAATTCATCGTCTGCCGTCCGGTTTCAAGCACGATCTTTGGCAGTTTGAGTTCTTCGGCAATACCAACATGTACAACGTGATGGTGGCGGAGACAGGCAAAGAACTCGCGGAAGTGTGATGGGTACAATTACTCTCGCCGGTTCGCGCGGCTATCAAGATATCGGAACCATAGGACAGACCGTCCCGCAGCTTGCGGAGAACGTGCTATCTATAAATGCGATTCTGGACGTCGGCTTGCGCAACACGCGTGACTATCAGCACGGCTGGATCCGCGTTTCTGATTTGATCGGTCTTGGCCTTGCGACACTCATCAATGGTGATCAACTGACAGCCACTGTTTCTAGCGGAAGTGGCACCGTCAGCGTATCGGACTCTATTACCGGCACCGGCGCTTCGGCCACACCGTTGTTGCTGCAGGGAGATGCTTCGGCACCAGGCAATTCGTTTTATTACGGAACAAATGGAAGCGGCACAAAAGGCTGGTATGCACTGCCTACCAGTGGTGGCACCGTAACATCAGTCGGTTTTGCAGATGCATCGACCACATCGATCTACACGATCACCGGTTCGCCAGTCACTACTTCGGGCACCCTGACACAGACCCTCACCACTCAGACCGCCAACAAAGTATTCGCCGGGCCTGCCAGCGGCGGCGCGGCCCAGCCGACTTTTCGCGCGCTTGTTGCTGCGGATATTCCCGCTTCGTCTCCCGCCGTACCGGGCACGATCCCTGACCTCGTGATGTGGTGGGCTGCGGACAATATTCTTGCGGCCAGTGGCACAGAGATATATCGACTGCAGGATAGAACGCCGTGGGGTGGAGGCAGCGCTTACGCCACCGGTCTGAGTGGAGGGCAGCCGACAACAATGTCAGCATCTACATTAAATGGGCTACCAACTTTGATATTTGGCAGTACACCTCCAATAGGCGGCTTTTCTAGTACTGTCACAGCAGCAAATGGCGGATTTACTACCAAAAAAGGATTTACAGCGTTCTACGTGATAAATCCGGCTTTGAATGGAAGCCAAGCGCTTTTTGGATGCAGTGCTAGCGGCGGCGTGTCACTTTATGTGACCTCAGGTTCTAACAACAAGATGACTCTCGTATCAACAGCCATCGCTGTGGCGGGCACCGAGACCACGGCATGGAGTGGAGGCGCATTCTTTCAAGGCAACGCTACTTACAATATCAGCACCGGAGCGTTTGCCTTTCGCCGTGCACAAGCCGCTAATGGTAGCGGCGGCACTGGGGTAACAAGTACTGGCGCGAGCACAACTAATTGGCTAGGCAGCGACACGAGCGCGACCACAAGCCCCCTTGGTTCCTGTGGATTGGCCGAACTGATCATTTATGACCGTGTTCTCACGGGTACTGAAATCACCAACGTCGAAAATTATTTGCATGTAAAGTGGGGCGTATGACCGATCTCGATAAAGCAGTTTCTGACACCGCCGGTTTTGAGGGCTACAAAGCCGCCCCCTACAAGGACACCCAGGGCCGATGGACCGTCGGCGAGGGTACCTGCCTGGAGACAAACCCGATCGCAGCGTCCGACTGGAAGTACCTACTCGACAACAGTTTCATCACTGTCTCGCTCTCGGGCGCCGGCGCGCGCTGGCTCTTGCGGGCCAAATTGGCTGCCGATCTGCGCGGCCTGAGCGTTCGATTTCCGAACTTTGCATCCTTGCCCGATTTGGTCCAGACTCTCCTTCTGGAGATGTCTTACCAGCTCGGCGACTTGCAGCAATTCACGACTTTTGACACACTAGTGGCACAACTTCGGTTTAAGGAAGCCGCGGCGGACGCCAGGACGACGAAATGGTATTCGCAGACCCCAAACCGGGCAGAGACGATTCTGAAGCAGCTTGAATCTGTTACTTAGGAGACTTGAATGTCACAAAATCTGAACGCTAACGGCACGAACAACTACTCACTCGATAGCTACATCGCTGCATGCGTGAAAGCCGGCACTACGTCTGGCTTCAACTACCCGGACGCGTCTGTTTGTCAGTACGTGAAGGCTGCGATCGTTGCTGGCACCTACAAGGTTCCCGGCGCCCCGTCTCTCGAAACTGCTGAGGCAGTACACGCCACAATCGGTGCGTAGATGGGTGAGGTTGAGGTCCGCGACTGGTTTGTAATGGTGCTCCTGGCGGCCGCCACGGTGGCCTCTGGGGTCTACCTTTTCAGGCACGCATCGGACATCAATTTCGGTGCCTGGCTTACTTTTCTCGGGTCCATGGGCGGCATCTACCACTGGCTCGTCCTCATAGATTCAAAGCGGCCCGACGCGGATCGCAAGAGAGATCAAGATGGGCATCCTTAGCGGATTCACGATAAAAGACGCGCTTTACGGCGCGGTTATCCTCGCCCTGGGAATTTTCCTGTGGCACTACCACACTCTACAGAATGAAGTTGATACGGCCAAAGTAGTCGCAGCGAGCGAGAAACAAGTCGTACAAGTCGATCAATCGGCTGCAAAAGCCACGGAGACTCGCAATGCGGACGTTGTCAAACAAGCTGTTTCTGCTCCCCCTGTCGCTAATCTTGGCGTCGTGTGCAAGCGCGCCGGTGGTGGTCAAGTGCCCGCGGCCAACCCCGTCGCAGCAGCCCCAACTCGAGAACAACCCGCCGACGGTCCAGTCGGACCAGCGTTTGATCCTTCAGGGGCCCTCCTCACCCGTGCCGCCCTCGCCGACGCCCAAATAAGCTATCTGCAGGCGCGCATACACGAGCTCGAGACCGAGATGAACAACGCGCCATGATTGCAATCCCTTTCAAGAATTTCTTGATCGAGAGAATTCCGATCTGGGAGAGCAAAGACGAGATCAAGCCTCTCCACGAGGCACACTACGCCGAGACTGAGACCAGGTACAAAAAGCACACGGTGGCTGTCAATTATGCCCACATGGGCAAGTGCGACGACGAAGGGACGATGCGCTGTTTCGGGGCCCGGCTAGTTGATTCCGAGAGGCTTGTGGCATATTTGTTTGTGTACATCAATCACAGCGCCCATGACTCGAGCTTGTGCGCTGTGGAAGATGCATATTACGTACTGCCGGAATACCGTGGATCGGGATTGGCTCGTCGACTCTTACAGTACTCTGAAAAACGCCTCAAAGAGATGGGCGCTGATTATTTCTTTATGAGTAGTAAAGCTCCTGTCGGAGGGCCGAACATCGGAATGTTCCTTGAGACGGAAGGCTTTAAAGCTACGGCTGTCGTGTATTCGAAGGCTCTCTGATGCAGACACAGGAAGAATGGAAGCAAGTAAACAACGCGGCCTGTCGGCGCTGGCGTATTACCAATGCCGAGTATGACCAGCAACGACAGTTAGCTTGGCGCCAGGCCAACCCCGAGTATCAGGCTAGGTGGGCCGCCGCGAATAAAGAGAAAATTAACGCTCGAAAGCGAGTATGGGCCCGTCAGAATCGAGCGAAATTGCGTCGCAAGGAACTGGCACAGAAGTTTGCTCGGCGGCGCGCTTGCCCTCCATGGGCTGAACGAGCCCCCCTTCTTGCTTTCTATCGTGCTTGCCCCCCTGGATTTCATGTCGATCATGTTATACCCTTGCGTGGTAAATTAGTGTGTGGGCTGCATTGTCTCGATAATCTGCAATACCTACCAGCACAGATCAATCTCCAAAAGGCAAACCGGTTCAGTCCGGAATAAGGAGCAGCGAATATCTGTTTTGGCGGAGGAACCGTACCATCAGCCCCTAACACGTCTGCCGAACAAGCAGGCGCGGGCAATGTCGCCAATGCGGGCCTTGCCGCGGGGCAATCGCAGCTAAATTGGGCACAAGGACAAGCAGCCACCAATGCCGGCGTAGCGGGCGGCCTGCAGCAATCGCTTACTCCTCAAGTTGGTGTCGACACAACCGCCAATACCGCCGGTGCGGGCATGTATGGCTCGACACTCGGCGGTCTAGGACAGCAGCTGACCACCGCACAAAATTACGGCAACACGGCCGGCATGAACCAGGCCTCGACGAACGCGATGGCCTCCACTGCCCAGAGCTACGATGCCGCGCGACAGAACAACATGCGTCAGCTCGGCTCGTACGGCGTCGATCCCAGTCAAATGAAGTCAGGCGCGCTGAACCTGAACGCGAACTTGGCGCAGGCCGGCGCGGTCGGCAATGCCGGCTACCAGGCAGGCCAGCAGCGCCAACTTACGGGTATGGGTCTCGTATCGAACGCTCTGAACCAGAACATGATGGGTTCACAGGTTGGCCAGGGTTATGGCGCGGGCGCCAACGCGACCGGCCAGAATATCGCCGGCATCGGCAACCAGACCACGCAGACGAGCTCGGGTGCACTCACTGCTCCTTCGACCATGCTACAGACAGGTCTCTCGGGCTACGGCACGAGTGCGAACATTGCCAACCAAACCTTTGGCAACCAGCTCGCGCAGTACAATATCAACCAGAACAACGGCAACATGCTCTCGAGCATGATAGGCCAAGGTGTCGGCATGGCGGCTGGTGCGGCCGCGGGCCACGCAGATGGCGGCGCGATCCCCGGCCGGTACGCCAATGGCGGACAGGCGGCGCCGATCCCCGTGAGTGGCGTTACTCCCGTGATGGCTGGCGCCTATACGCCTCCCCAATCGCAGAATGGCGGCGGTGGCGGCGGCGGAAGTAGCCCCATGAGTCCTGCCATGCAGGGCTACAAGGCCGGCAATAACCTATCCGGTATGTATGACCAGTACCAGGCCAACTCGATGATGCCCGGCACCAATTCAATGATGGCCAGCGACCCGCAGATGCAGTCGATCGCCAGCGGCAATAGTTTCGGCGGCGGCGCTGATATCGCCAGTTCCACAGGCACCAGTGCGGCTGATCTTGGAGCCAGCTCCGGTGTCGGGGCTGCGGCGGGCGGCGCTGGAGATGCCGCGATCGGTAGCGCTGCTGGCGGGGCCGCGGCGGGCGGCGCAGGCGCTGCTGTCGGCGGTGCGGCCGCAGATGCCGCAATTGGTACCGCGGCGGCCGATGCAGCGGGTGTCATAGGAGCCGATTTGGCGGCCGGCGGCGCGGCCGATGCGCTACTCTTGGCGGCTAACGGCGGCGCGATCCCCCAACGCAAGCGGCCGGACTGGGGCAATCCCGCGGTGCAGCGCCCGCAGGGCGTGCCTCCGCAGATCGGTATCCCTGGTCCCTGGGTGAATGCGGATGGTGGGCATCCCGGTCCTGGCCCCGGCATGATTCAACACGGTATGTCTGATGGCACCGGTATCGACGATCAGGTCCATGCGAAGGTCTCCGTGGGTGAGTACATCATTCCGGCGGATGTCGTTCATGCGAAAGGCAAGGAATTTTTCGATAAGCTGCTTCAGCGATATCACACACCCGCCGCACAGCAGCGGCAACAGATGGGAATGCACTAATGGGCAACTTTTCCGGCAAATTGAACCCTGGCAATGTCGGCTCCTTCCTGGGCGGTATCCCGCAAGGCATGGAGGAACAGCAGAAGCTCCAGCACGGCGACTTCTCGAATCAAATCATGCGCAGTGCGGCCACCGAGTCCAATCTCGGCACGCATGGCAATCTACAGCAGGCCAACCTACTTGCACCGGCCGCCGGCCAGCCCCAGGCACAGCAGAGCGGTGGGATGTTTGATCCCGTACGCGAGCGCATCCACTCGCTTCTCGGTGCCGCGCAGCAGCGCTACCAACAAGTTTTCAGTCGCGGCCAACAGGGCCAGACCAATCCTGCCGCCGCGCCGAGCGGCCGTGGACCGGGCCCTGCCGCGCAGCAGACGACTCAGGCTCCCGGCAACGCCGCCATGAGCCGCCCGCAACCGACTACTTCGAGCGGTACAGCAGGACCTCCGGGCGCAACCGGCCCCATGCCCTTGCCGGATCAGGATCAAGTGACCGGCCGCGACTATCCGGGAGCCTATGCCGAAGGCGGCGCCATCCCCGGCCGCAAACTCGCCGGCATCCGCGCGAAGAAGGCGAAGGCCGGTAATGTGGCGAAGGCCACTGCGGGTGACAAGCAGGTCGCCAACCAACAACCAGGCGCCGGCGGGGCATCAATGCCCGGCCAGCAGATGCCCCCACGCAACACTGAGCCGGGTGCCGGAATTAGTAACCAGGATCCGCAGCTAGCTGACGGCGGCCCGCCCAGTTCCGATGCGGGTACGGTGGCGACCGCGGGCATGCCGCGCGCCGAGTACAATGCCGTCGAAGCCGATGCCGATGGTGGCCCGGCTGGTCAAGGCAAGTTCATCCAGAAGGCGATCAAGAAGCCAGGGCAACTCCACAAAGATCTGGGCGTTCCCCAAGGCGAGAAGATCCCCAAGTCGAAGATCAAGGCAGCTGAAAAGGGCGGCGGTAAGGTCGCGCAGCGCGCTCGTTTCGCCGATACGCTGAGCAAGTTCAAGGATGGAGGGGCACCGAAAATCCCAAAACTTGAACCGGGCGCAGCCCCGGAACCAAAGCCTGCACCCAATGCGGTGGAGCAGACCGTCAACAATGATGGCATGCGACACTATCTCGGCAAGACCATCAAGCGCTTCGATGATGGATCGCCTGGTGGTGTGAAACCGGATCAGGTACCGACCCCCGCTGGCACGAAAGATGATTCGTGGCCGGGCCTTATTCCTGCCGTTATTAATTCGGCCAAGTACTATGCTGGAGCTGTCGGCGCTCCTCTCGCGAACGCCAGCGGTCGCGCCGGCGAGCTCATTCAACAAGGGCTGTTTGGTGACAAGAATGCTATTGGCGCCACTCCTCCGCCGGCTACGCCCGGTAAGGGTGCGAGTCCGCCACAGGATAGCACTGCCTCGGCAGCCGCCGGCCCTCCGACCTCGGCATATAATCCGCATGTTCCGAACTCCAATGGTAGGTCTGGTTCAGCTCCGTACAACATAAATGACGGCTCGCTCGACTACCCAGAGAATGAGCGCCTTCCTGGCGATGACTACAACAAAGCTGGTCTCGCTGCCGCCCTCAAAGGAGGCCAAGGTACTCAAGGACCCCCCTCACCGCAGGGAGCGCCTCCAGCCGCCGGCGCCGCTCCGATCGATTTCTCGCAGGTACAGGTCGACCATAGCCAGATCCCCACGACTACCACGGAAGACTGGAGGAAGCTCGAGGCTGCCTCTGCGTATAACTACGCCGCGCATGGTATGGGTGCCGGCGAGGCGATGCGCAAAGCGAATGCTGACATTACGGGCATGCAGCACGACAACTTCATGGACTACCTGCGCCAGGGGGCGGCACTGGACGCTGCCGGTAACAAGCAAGGCGCCATGGCCGCCTACAAGACGGCATATCAGTACTTCCCAACTGGCCACGATATGCATTTCGGTGTCGGCCAGGATGGCAATATTGTGGCTTTTGGAGTCAACGAACAGACCGGAAAACCGGTTCAAAACGGTGCTGTGAAGCTTGATCAACAAGGTATACACGGTATTATGACGCATTTCGCCAATCCGGAGAATTTCGTCAACGAAGGCATTCGGATGCAGACTCTTGCTAACGAGACTGCACATTTGGGTAAAGGCCAGATCCCGCTCGAACAGGCGCAGGCGCAGCGTACGATAGCTCAGCGTAATTACCTCCAAGAACGGAATCCCACAGCTCTCGCAATTGCGGAGACGCGCGCAGATGCCGCGGGCCGCCGTCTGCAGCCGGATATCCAGAAGTACTACTCCAGCAACCTCAAAGATCTCCCTAACGCCGGTGATGCGGAAAATATTGCGGCGCAACTTGAAGCTCAGGCTCCTGGTGGTGTCGACCAAGCGCATCGTTTGCAGATCTTGGGTATCGTGCGGCATCTCTATGATCCAGCCACCGACCCCGCCGAACGACAGCAATTCCTGCAGAAGTACCATCTACAGGAGCCCGCGCAGGCTAACCTCCAAGGTGGCGCAATTCCTGGTCGAGCTGAAGATCCTTATGCGAGGGGCTACGCCCTTTACGGACAATAGTCCATGGCGTTGAACCCAACTCTACAGCTTCCGGATGTCCCTATCGAGGAGACTCCTTCTGAACCCATACCGGGTATCAGTGACGTGCGCGCGCAAGCCGCGCAGATGCTTAAAGATGCCCAAGCGCTTCCTCGAGCTGGGGCCCCAGGTGCACCTCCGCAAACCGGCGCCACCGACTCATGGCTGAAGGATCTGTCTTCTTCTCTTCCAGGGCGCCCTGCGCCAAAAGAAGGGCTCTTTTCCGGAGTCGGTAAGGCGGCCGCTGCCGGCGCCGCGGAGCTCGGGCATCAAGTCACTGGAGCCGCCAACTGGGCCGCCCAGCGCCTCGCGCCGGGATCCCCTGTCGCCGGCGCCACCAACTGGGCCAACCAAGTCGCCGGTCAGTCTGCACAGGACTGGCGCGATGAGATGACGCCGCAGGAGCGCGACCTGATGGCGCGCGAGTGGACCACCCTCGACCCGCATCAGACTATCTGGCAAGGCTCTCCTCACGACTTCATCCACGCCCTGACCCTACAGATGGGGCAGGCCGCGCCGGCCACGCTCTCGATGCTGCTGCCCATGACCGCTATGGCGCGCGCTGGCATGACGGCCGGCGCTTTGACCTACGTCGGAGCCACCCAAGCGGGGCTCTCCCTAGGACAAATTTCCAACAACATCAACCAGGAAATTGCCAGCCGGGACGACAATACCCTTCGGCAGCAGTCTCCGGCCTACGCGAAGATGCTGGACGGCGGCATGGACCCGCGCGCGGCGCGGCAGGAACTCACCAACCAGGCTCAGCGTTATGCGCCGGTTGTCGGCGGTTTGATTTCCGGCGCCATCGCCACTCTGGCAGGAAGATACCTAACACCCGTTATCACGGGTCAAGCCGGCGCTGGTGTATTACGGCGCGCCGGCATGGGGTTTGCCGACCAGGCGCTTCAGGGTGCGGGCATTGGCGCGGCGAATTACGTTGCGACGGAGACTGCCGCGAACGTATATGACAAAGGGCGGCTCCGGAATCTGGTGGGTGGTCTGCATGCCGCCGGCGAGTCCGCGGCCGCCATGGGTGCTCTGGGAGCAGGCTTTGCGGTCGCGCATGGTCGCAGCCAGCCACTACACACCGACAAAGCGCCGAATCAGCCGGAGGCTGCGCAAATACACCAGACGATGGCGCAGACACCCGAAAACAAGGCTACCGGGGTCTCGCCTGAAGAGCACACCTCCGGAGCCGGTCAGACGGACGAATACATTCCGATTGAGCGGATTCGCGAAGGAGAGACCCTAGGAGCGGCGAACGAGCCTACCCCGCCACCCCAGGGTCACCAAAATGAGCTTCCTTTCGGTCCTAGACAGGATGTAGCCCAGGCCATAAGGGCGCACTACGATCAAGGTGACGTCGCGCATTGGGGCGAACCTCCGCAGCCCAGCGGCTACCGCGGCGCCCCGCCGCCGGAGCCCGGCCCCCAGGAACCGCCTTGGGCGAACCAGGCCGCCATCGCGCAGCGCCAAGAGCAACTGCCGCTTCAGGGCGGCCAAATGAATCCGCCGCGGCCGGGACCATCGCCCCCCGTTCCGGCGCCTGCACAACTGAATTTGCCGCTGCGTCGTCAAGCTCGCGGCGGACCCGAATTCCCCCCGGTGGCTGAGCCACCTAGAACCGTGGCTGACCAACTTCGAGCGCGGAATGTTTACCCGACGCCCGACTGGAACCAGCCCGACCTTCTGCGTGACCAGCCGTCTCCTGGTCAGCTCACCACCGTGGGGAACCGTCCGACCATACAAGGTAATGCCGAGGCGCCCGGCGCGCGCCCGTTCACCGACATACAGGGGCAGCTCCATGAACTCACCCAAGGCACGCGTTCTGGTGTATGGCTCTCGGGCGATACTCTGGCGTCGCTCCGACGGTCAGGTCTTCTGGACCGCGTTCGAGACCAAGCCGGAGATGAGGCGGTTCCTCTGGTCAATTTTGATGGGAAAGGCGGAACACTTCTCGCCAAAGATCAGGCCACCGCCGAGGAGCTTACCCATTATCGAGACGCGAAGGTCGGCACTGTCCCGGAGATTATCGAGCACGCTGCTGGAGAGACTGCGGCGGGCCCTGCGGAAGTACTTCGCCGCGCGCAATTGACAAACGTCGAGAATGAAGTACAACAGCGGGCTCAAGCCGAAAAGGAGACAGGTCGTGCAGTCAGACAAGCAACCGAAGCCACCGTCCCCGATACGGCTACTGCTCTGCGTGCACGTGCTGCTGCTGCGCGTGACCTGGCAACTGGCAAAGAATCGCCTCCAATATCTGGTCCGGAAGCTGCTAAGCGACTGACGGCCGAAGCACAGAAGGTACACAATGAAATTACTGGTAGGGCATGGCGTGGTATTGGGGCTCCTGATCCGCGAGACATTGACTTTCACTCTGAAGATCTGCAAAGACAGTATCAAAACCTCGATCACGAGCTTGCTGGCATGCGAGTCATGCGTAATACCGCGCGAACTGCGGAAGATGTGGCGCACGCTAATGCCGGTGCGGAGGTGGTTGAGCGCAAGATCGCCCGCTTCCTCGAGTCCCATCCCCACGAAACCCGAGCCGAGCAAGTCGCCCGCGCGGCTGTGCGTGTGTCGCCCGAAGGAGTCCGTGAGTTCGTCGAGAATAAACGACAGGTCGGCAAGCGACTCGTCAAGCCTCTCGAACGAATAGAGACGGCAGCTCTCCCCAAGGAAGCGCGGCCAACGCGCGCCGAGCTGCGGGCGATGCATCCCGACGAGTTCAAGCCACTCTACGAAGAGGCGCTTGCACGTACGTCCGAGAGTAGCGGCCGGCAAAAGATCTCCGCTGAGGAGATGCGGGCCCAGGACCAGGGCTATCGATCGCTCGAGGAAAAGCGGGTCCTGCGGTACTACCGCACTGAGGCAGAACACGCCTCCGTCGGAGCGGTGCATTCTGACAAAATGGCGGTCTCGCCTCGTAGAGCACTCACCGAGCGCGAAGTACAAAAGAACGCCGTGAAGGGCCGCACCGCGGCGCGCATCGTCGGTTACAAGACATTTGACCCGCGCAATCTTATCGCCGATGTACAGTCCCAGCGGGAGATGGAGGCCAATACGGCCGGCCGCAAAGAGTTCCGCCAGCAGCGCCAGGCGCTTAAGGTTGGCATCGAGAAGACCGTTCGTAATGGTGAGCGGGCTATCAAGCAGCTGGAGAAGGTCGAGCCGGAGATGATCAACGGTAAGCTATCGATGGCCAAAGGTTACATGCGGCAGATACTGCAGTATGGTCGTGCGTTACGCGACGGGCCGATGAACAGCTCCCACGCCATGTCCGCTGCGAAACAATTCAACGCGCACGTCGAGATGCTCTCCAAGTTGGACCCGCAGAAGCGGGCGCAGTACCTGATCGACGCTTACAATACTGAACTGAAACGCCAGAACCAGCGGGCCGCCGGCGCCAACCCGGAGCGCCTCGCGCACAACGAAGAGATCGGCGGCGAGCAACCACTGGTTTCGGATAGCCTCGAGCCATATCGTAGTGCCCTGGGCTATCCTCAGAAGCCGACCGCATTCACTGAGTCTGCACGTACAGTCGCACAGCATTTTGAGCAGGGGCCCGTGCGTGCGCATGTGGTGATTCGCGAAGTGCTGCGGCAGTTCCCCGAAGGCTCGCCGATGCATCGGTTGTTCACGGCTCTCAATCATGTAGTGGATGCCGGCACTATGGTCGGATACACCAACGACAAGACCATGGGCAATAATATCGCCCAGACTCGTTGGGCAGCCGAGGCTCCGGCTGTACATATCAATCGCGCAGCGCTGGATGAAACGCGTTCGATGGGGCAGGCTCCGGAGTTCCAACTCATGCATGCATTGGGCCACGAGCTGGTGCATGTCGCGACGGTGCGCGCCATTGAGGCTAACCCTGCAGTGAAGGCGCGGCTCGAGGCGATTCTCGCCGAAGTCAACAAGAACATGACCGCCGACCTGCACTACGGCACGACGAACGTCAAGGAGATGGTCGCGGAAGCCTACGCCAATCCGGAGTTCCAGAATTTCCTGAACACGATCAAAGTGGCGGGCACCCAGGAGTCTTTATGGGGCCGCTTCAAGCAGGTCGTGGCAGATATCCTTGGTTTCAAGTCGACTGACAAGCACTTTACCGCGCTCGATGCGATTATGCGGGAGCACGGCACGATCTTTCGCGGCAAGGAATACGCAACTACCCCCGGTATGCGCGCGCTGCCGGAGAACCTGGAGCGAGATCGCGAAGGCGTACATGTTGGCAATGCGATCGACCGGATTCAGAAATCTGCCGGCTTTGTGAAGGACCTGTATACCAACGCTACACAGCACACCGGACAGGCAGGTCTCGCTTTGATGACCCCGAGGCAGCAAAGTGCGCAATTCAGTAAGTATTTTGAACGAGCCGATGGCAGCAACCCATACAAACGCTACTGGGACACTTTCTTCAAGCGTGCTTCAGATAATGCTCTTTCCATGGAGCATGTCGGAAAGCTATCTAACCATTGGTCAAACCTTGAGGAGAAGTACGGTGTCGACCAAGCAGCCCAGCTCAGCAAGCTCATGCATGACTCCACCATCTACGGATTCCACCCTGATCTTTCGGCGGACGCCACCGAAAACGCACACATCAGCGGAGACAATGTTGGCCGCGCAGCAGAGGCACGAACGCAATTTCAAGCGCTACCAGAGGAGATGCAAGCGCATTTCCGGACGATGAAGAAGTATTACGCGGACGAGCAGCGCAACACGACCGACCAGATCGTGCTGAACGGCTTGCACGCGATGCTGACCAAGGGCGAGGATGCGGCG